>ENA-OWOZ01000514-OWOZ01000514.1-bioreactor-metagenome-genome-assembly--contig:-NODE-514-length-48412-cov-20.228240_pt1 | contig 48412 bp, 53 predicted proteins | sample MGYA00238140_ERZ651804 | MGnify/ENA primary metagenome ERZ651804 (study PRJEB26910, sample SAMN07631232) | bioreactor metagenome | isolation source: Switchgrass digestor | place: USA: Dartmouth...
ACAGGTTCTGACAGAAATTCTAAAATTACCAGGCAAAACAAATTTAAATTATTTATTGACATTTAATAGCTGGTCTCTATTATGCTTCTTCAAATATCCTTTCACATTCTTTTATTAATTTACCTATATCATTTTCCTTTATATAATCCCACCCAAGCCACATGTACCTGTTATCTTTATCAACCATATTATCTACATAAGGGTTTGTACTTGGAAATCTTCCATTGTGGGCTAGTATCTCCCCTACTTCCTTAGAAGCAAAGAAATCAACAAAGGGCTTCAATTTATCTTTTTTAGATCCTTTGCTTAACAGGAATATTGGACTTATAATTGCTCCATCCTCTGGCCACACAGCTTTCATAGGTCCATTTTCCTTAGTCATTTTAGTAAAAAAATATGGCATTATAGTAACAGATGGCCTTTCCTTCTTCATATGGGATTTAACCATTTCAGAAGGATGCATCCCCCTAAACAAAGCCTTCTTTAATCCTTTTACTCCTTCTTCTCCGTACACCTTATATATGTTTAGGAGTATTGCATTAAACAAGTCAAAATCTCCAATAGGTAAACTTACTCTATTTTCAAACTCAGGCTTAAATAAATCCCTCCAGCTAGTTGGCATCTCTATTTCATATAATTCCTCTGTATTTACAAGAAATACTGCTGGCACAACTCCAATTATGGAGTATTCTCTATCAGGGTCTAAAAGGCTTATATATTCATTGTCAAAATCCTCGTTTAGCTTACTGAAACCTGTTATATCTTCAAAGGTTCCTATCTTCTTAAATTTTCCCATAAGTTTACTATCAAAGAAAAGGTCAAAACCTGCAGATATAAATAAATCTGATAAAGCATCCTCAGACTCTGCATTTTCTATTTCATTCTTTAGCCAGTCAATTCCCTGAGCTGCAGCTTTAAGTTCATAATCAACAGTTATATTTAAGTTGTCCTTTTCCTCTTCCAGCCACTTGTTAAAAGCCTCCATCAGTGGAATTCTAACAGGGCAGGGAAGAACACCCCCTATCTTTATATCTGCCTTTTCCTTTCTTTCCTTTTTTATAAGGTCCATATCTTCAGAAATTCTATTTTTTTCTATTGCATCCACAAGCTTTTGAACAAACTGTTCCACATTTATTTGTTTGCTTTTTAATGCCATTTCCAATGTGATGGTTCTACCCATAGTTTTTCTCATACTTTCATTGGCTAAGGGTTTAAACCCATTGGCTACAAACACATCTATAGTTTCAGGATACTTCTCCGTTATGTCATATACTTTATCCTTTATATCAAAATACTTATTCATTAACTTCCCTCCTAGGTATTAGGTTTTTCGCTTTCTCTTATGTCTATTATATACAAAATTAAAAAAAATTCGGTAACATCTGTTACCGAATTAGGACGCACGTGTCCAGGTAGGACTTTGAGGTGTATCATCATCCTCTGTAGTTATATATTCATAAATATACTTTTCCACATTGATTCCAAGATTTCTTAAACCTTCATTTCCAAACATAACATTATATTCCAGTATATACAGCCTGTTATTTGCAATTGCTATATCAAATCCTGCGTGGTTTACTCTCAAGCTTCTTGCAACATTCTCCACCAACCTTATTGCTTCAACTGGAATGTTATTATAATCATAGGAAGCTCCCTTGGCAATATTGTTGTGAAAAGCTCCTTCCTTTGCTATTCTCCAATAAGCTGCAATTACGCTATCTCCTACAAATACAACTCTTAAATCTCTGTCTATAGGAAGCCTTTCCTGTATATATAGCGATTCATTGTTATTAATATAGCTTATCAATTCCTCTCTGTTTTCTATAAGGTATACCCCTCTTCCCATGGAATTCTTAATTTCCTTGGCTACCAAAGGGTATCCAAACTCTTCTTCTATAGATTCTATATTTGCCATATCCCTGTTGAGTATCTTTGTATATGGTACATTTTCAGGAAAAGTACATTGTAAAACCCTAGTAGTCTCTATTTTGTTGTGCCCAAGGTGATAGGTATTTATGCTAGGAAATATCTTCTTATTCAATCCATATACCAGAGCATTTACCTGCCAGTACTCAGGAAACAAAATATAATCAGCGTTTTTAATTCTTTCTATATCTCTAAACATGTTTTCAGGTTTAATATATGATACATTTGGTATTCCCAAAGTTCTAAAAGGATTAAATGTAATGAATTCCATATAATTATCTTCCTATTCCATTAAATTTTTGACAAAAAATATTTTACTATCCCATTAGAACTTTGGCAATATACTTTTTTATCGTTTATTTACTCTTTTTAACCAGTATCTTAAGGCAACTATAAGTATTATATATATAACTATTACTATTATTAGAGTTAAAAGCCTTTCATTTAGGGTACCATCCGCCATCAAAACAGGGCCTATGCCAAAAAAGGTTACAAGGACAAATAATATAATGAAAGCAATATTTCCAATCCATTTTATCCCTTTATTCATACCTTCACATCCTTCCACAACACATAGGCTACTCACATCTTTTCTCCCTTTTTTAGTTTATCAAAAGCTTTGAAAATAGTAGGGTGCATTTTATAGAGTTTTAGTATAAGTATACCCTTTAGCAGATTTAATTAATATTAAAATTATTGTAAAATAATAGAGGAGTTTATTAGCTTTTATCGAATATTATAAATATCTATTATAAGGAGTTGTTCTTCATGAAAAAAGTATCATTAATATTTATAGTATTTTTATGTATATTTATCAGTATATTTGCTTTCCGCTTAAAAAGTGAATCATCTCCAGCTATCAGTAATCCATTACCTGATTCTTCTGATGCTGATGTTACTACTCCATCAGAAACTGAATATGATCCTGATAACAATGAAAGCAATATCCCTTCAGAACCTAATTCCAATAAAGAAATTGAAGAGGAAAAGGAATTGGATTTTTTAGAAGGGACTACCCATATAGATGATGAAGGAAAGATAATAGTAGACAATACTGATGATATTTTAGTTTTAGTTAACAAAAACAGAAACCTTCCACCTGATTATGTGCCCAGCGATTTAGTAATTCCTAATGTCAGATTCCCATTTGAGGAGTTTGACGAAAAGAAACAAATGAGAAAAGAAGCTGCAGAAGCCTTAGAGGAACTGTTTAATGGAGCTGAAGAGGAAGGAATATATCTGTTTGCTATTTCGGGATATAGGTCCTATAATAGACAAAAATATCTATTTGATATTAGAGCTGAAAGAGATGGATTTGAAAAAGCAAATAAACTTACAGCATATCCTGGCCAGAGTGAACATCAGACAGGCCTTGCTATGGATGTGTCGTGTCAGTCTGTTGGATTTGATTTAACACAAAAATTTGGACAAACTGTTGAAGGAATTTGGCTTAAAGAAAATGCCTACAGGTTTGGATTTATAATTCGTTATCAGGAGGATACAGTAGATATTACTGGATATAGCTATGAACCATGGCATATTAGATACGTAGGAAAGGAAGTAGCAGAAGAAATCTATGAAAAAAATATTACGCTAGAGGAATATTTAGGTGCTTATTAAAAGCCTATACTCTAATGAGTACAGGCTTTTAATTTCTTAATGTAGCTTTAACCTTATTTTCGTCTAATATAATATTTAAGGCTTCTAAAATAGACCTTGTTACTATATCTGCATTAGCTAATAGCTTCCCACATGAACCTTCTGCCTCTATTACTGCTACAGACAGTATGCTCTCCTTAAACATAGGTATGTCATTATAACCATTGCCTACACATATGGTTTTATGGCCATTCAACTTCATAACTATTTCCTTTTTGAATGTTCCAGCATTCTCACGTGGAAAATCTATAACTTCAACTCCTAAACTGCTGCATTCTTCCTTTACAGTACCATAGGTGTCTGCAGTCAATATATATACATTTACATATTCCTTCAACTTACTAATCAGTTCCTTGACCCCTTCTATTATCTTGCCATCTACTGCTATAGTACCATTATAATCCAACACCACATTCTCTATTTTCAATTCCCCTCTGCCAGGTATTCTATAATGTAGCATTATTTTACCTCCATATCCTTCTATCGTATATACCTCTATATATTTCTTAGTCTGTTATCCTTTAGCTTATTAGACTTTAACAATGCGATAGCTTTATTGCAATAATAATTTATTTTTATTATATTCATGGATAGTTCCAATATTACTATTTACTCCTAATCCTAAATATAATTTTTTCGTTAAAAAAAAGGGGCATATTAATTGCCCAATTTGTCTTTAATGTATCTGTACTAAAGAAAACCATCCTACCTGTAGCAGATTATCCATCCTAATACGTATATTCCTTAGTTTACTCTATATTTAACCCCCTCCTATAGGTGGAAAGATAGATACAACATCTCCATCTTTTAGCTCCCTATTTGATGGACCATCTCTACCGTTAAGCAGCATAATAGCCACTTCATCTTCATCTATATTCAATGCTTTAATTATATCTGAAATAGTAGTCCCTTCGTTAACTTCCATTATTTGTGTCTTTTTTCTTCCCTGTCTAAAACTTGCAAATAACCTAACCTCAACTCTAATCACCTTTACACCCCCCTTGATAATATAATACCATATGAATAAAACTACTCAATATTTTTTGATAAGCTTTAATAAAAAAACATGGTTTTCAGTAAAATGAAAACCATGTATAAAATATTAACCCTCTTGTTCTTTTGGAATTAACTTTTTATCTTGTAAATCCTTGTTTGTCCTCTTTGCTATAGCAGGGAGTATGATTCCTAATCCTATTAGAATAAATACAGTGGCAAAGTTTAGTATAACCCTAAAGTTCCAATCTGGCGTAAATGCTGGTATATCTCCAGGAAACATACCCATTATACAAGCAAAAGCTGTAAATACAAAGCACCATAATCCTGCTATATATCCCAGTTTAGAATTTTTTATAAACTTATATGTTGGATTGTATTTATCCACCATACGCTTCAGTCCCATATATGCAAAGAATACCCATAGATATCTAAGTGGCATAACTACAGAGTTTAGCTTCAATAACCAGTTATATAGCTCATTCATGTTTCCAATTCCAAGAGCTGGAACTACAATTAGTGTTCCAACAAGAATTGTAGTCATCTTATATCCATTTATAGGTGCTCCATGTTTGTTCACCTTTGTTAATGCCTTTGGTATATATCTGCTATCTGATTCAGCAAATAATACCTTTAGTGGAGCATCTATAGATATCAGTAGAACTGATAGCTGAGATACTAAATTAGTCAATGCATATACAATTAAGAAAAAGTTTCCCAGTCCATAGTATTCCCCTAATAATTGGAATGCATAATAAGCACCGTTCATCATTAGGTCATCTGGTCTATTGGCAGAATCAAACATCATTCCCATTGCAATTGACCCTAACATAGCTGAAACAGTTACCATAATAGCTAGTACTATCATTCCCTTAGGAAACTCTCTATCTGGATTTTTTGTATTGTTTACATAGGGTGATAACTTTTCGCATCCACCTACTGCGAATACAAGCATTGATATTGTTGTAAAATATGCAAAATCAAATTTAGGCATTATGCCTCTTATGCTCCAGTCCTTTGTTGCAATACTTACACCTGTTATAGCTGGTGCTGCAACCATCATGACTACATATAGCATAGACATTATAAACATAGCAATTCCTGCTACATTGCTTAACCTCTTAATGGATGTGATTCCTCTTGAAGCCAGCCAAACAAACACTAAGAATATTGCTAATGTTATAAGCTGTATTGTAACAGTGCTTAGGTTTTCCATTAGGCTTCCATTTTGGAATGTTACCCAGCTTAAAGCAACCAAGGCACTTTGTGGTTTTTGAGCTAAATATGGAACGTGCACTACCCAATAAGTCCAGCCTGCCAAATAAGCTAACAGTGGTGTTGATGTACCTCTTATCCAACTGCTTACTCCTGCCTTGCCTGTTTTAAAAGCTGAACCTAATTCTCCAACCATCAATGCGTATGGTATAAAATAAAGTGAAATAATTAATACCCATGATACTATAACTGTTAGACCTTGATTTGCATAGTTGTTAACTACATTACCAAAGCCCCAAACACTGACAAAAGCCATCATGGCTAAATTGTACCATCTTAATTGTTTAGTTTCTTGTTCGTGCATTAAAAGTCCTCCTACTCTAATTTATTGTCGGTTTTTGTATTTTATTGCCGAACTACTTTATTTTAGCAGACATCAAAAGAAAATTCCATAGTCTTTATAAAAATGGTACTAATTTACATATAAACTTCGAAATTTGACCAATAAAAAACAGTCCTATAAAGGACTACTGGAAAATGACTTGTATATATTCATTTTCTCTCCCCTTGCAAAGCCTATAATGGTAATCCCAAATTTTTCTGCTATATCTACAACAAGGCTGGTAGGTGCCGAACGGGAAATGATAACTGGAGCCTGTCTTTTAGCTGCTTTTATTAATATTTCTGATGATAATCTGCCACTTGTAAGTATCATACTCACTGGCTATTTTATCCCTATCTACTCTGGTTGTTTTAACTATCTTTACATCCTTCATAATATCTAACTCAGTCTTGACTACTTATGGTATCTAAATAGTCATCTAACTCCTCTTTAGTATTCAAATTTAAGAACATATCCCAGTTGGGGCTAAACTTTCTTGCCTCTTCCTCCTCTATATAGCAAATAGATAGCTTACGAATTAAAGAATTTACAGATCTCCTATCCTGCAGTAAATATTCTTCTATGTCCTTTATCATATCCTTTGAATAGAAAGCATTGAAAGGCTCTATCCATTCTCCAAGTTTCGTAATACATGCCTTTACATCTACATTCTCTAATTTTTTCTTCATATATTTTATATAATCCAAGTTTACGTTTGGCATATCACAGGCCATAAAATATACATACTTACTGGAAGCCTCTACCAATCCTGCATGTATACCTGATAGAGGACCTTTGTTAGGTATTATATCCTTAATTATCTTATCTGTAAGTCCTATATAATACTCAGATTTATTTGTAACTACAATTATCTCATTAAATTCTCCCTTTAATTTCTTTTTTAAGCTGTCTATAAGCCTTCTCTCATTTATTTTCAAGAGTTGCTTATCAAATCCCATTCGGGTGCTTTTACCTCCTGCCAATATAACTGCAGTACCAAACTTAAGCATGTTGTCAGCTCCCTATCTTTTCTAATTTTACAGCAGTAACCTTTAGCTCTGAAATCTTTGCATATTCATCTAAATCCATAGCATGGGTTAGACAGTTTACTCTTGTTTCTGCATAATGAAAAGGTATGTCAATACATTTTCATCCACTATTTTCCCTCTCCTTGATATTACTCGAACTTTTTCACCATCTGCAATACCAAGCTTGTTGGCTGTAGCTTCATTTATTTCCATGAAGGAATGTGGCTGCAATTTATTCAGTCCCTAAACTCTCCTGCCATGGATCTGGTATGATAATGGTAACATAGCCTTCTTGTTATCAGTATGAATAGATATTCTTTATCGGGGGTTTCGATGCTTTCCCTATAATCTATAGCCATAAAGAGACCTTTACCCCTCATTATATTATACTTGTGAAGGTATTTAGTTCCTAGATGGTTTAAATCAGGACATGAACACTGTAAGCCTTCTTCTTCAATTCTATCATAAGTAATCCCTCCATATTGTTGAGTTACACTCCTAATCTCCTCCATTATCTCACTGGGATGGGAATTATATTTACATTGTTTTCTCAATAAACCTGGTTATACCAAAAAGACACTTAAGTATCGCTACTTAAATGTCTTTATTACATCATTTAATAAGCACCATTTTAGAGACCCTTTTCTCCCTAAAGCTGCCTTAGTCTTTGTTATTTCGTATGGATTTTTATTTTCCCTTAAGAGTTCTTCCAGAGGTAATAGATATCCTTTTTCTCTTTCATTTAAGGATTCATTTGCTAATTTCACCAGATAATTTCCTATTTCTAGTAAGGTTTTCCCTTTATATTCAGCATATAATCCTTTTTCAAATAAATCCTTCTTTGCTTTTACTATATCTTCTTCTCTAATATCCTTCAAAAATTCATATAATCTTTGTAAGTTATCTTTATCATATAGAAGACCCTTTATTAATGCTACTGCTGAAAAGTTCAACGGATAGGGAACTGCATCCATCATTCTTATTTCAATATACTTCTTCGTCCTTGCATCAGGAAAGACCATTGTTAAAATATGTTCCAGCTCTTCAATAGAATACCTATCAGGATCAAATACTTCTTTAACCAGTTTTTCCCCTGTAGGATAAGTTTTTTCTCCATCAAATATAAATATTGGAGGTATGTTTAATATATATTCTGCATACTTTTTATACCCGAAATTTTCATCAAAGGTTCCTTTTGCTATTCCGCATCTATCATCATCACAATTACTCCATATATATGCTCTTAAACTATGCTTTCTCCAAATGTCCCCTTCAAAATAATATCCATTGTCATAAAGAGCATAAAACACTGGAGACAATGCGTTTACAACTTTGAACTTCTTAATATAATCTTCTTCAGATTCATAATCAACTGATACCTGTAAAGAAGCAGTACCCTTCATCATGTTATGAGCATGAGTCCCTTTTGTCTTAAAGTACTCATACATATAGTCATATCTTTTCTTTGGTATAAGTCTAATATCACCTATTTTAGATACTGGATGATATCCAGCTGTTATTAGCTCCTGATTTTTCTCTTCTAATACAGGAATAATATCACTTAAAAAACCAAAATACTCCCTTTCTAAATCCTCTATATCGCTTTGAGGTGCTATACTAAGCTCTATTTGGCTTCCTGGCTCCAGACTAATAACGTTGTTTACCTTTTTAATGCCAAGTATATTATTTCCTTCATAGGTGCCATTCCATCCCTTTTGCTCCAGCTCCTTTAATGTTTCCCCTACTCCGTCCCTTCCATAGTAGGAAACAGTTTCTAAGGTATCCTTATTTATTACAAAGTGCTCTAATTCTATACCTACTTTTAGATTATCTTTTTTCTTTTCATTACTCTTAAAATATGTAACAAACTCCTCAATCTGTTTTTCATAATCCAATATACTTCACCTCTTTTTGGCACTATGAAATTACTTAGTAAGTTCATATATTTGTCCATTAGTTATTTTTTTAAGGTCATCAACTCTGATTTCTACTTGAACTCCTATTTTCCCACCACTTACTATTATCTTCTCAAGCAATAGGGCTGATTCATCTATAAATGTAGGATATTCCTTCTTCATTCCTATAGGTGAACATCCTCCCCTGACATAGCCCGTATATTTGGTAATATCTTTTACGTGTATCATTTCAATGCTTTTCTCTTTAGCTGCATTGGCTGCTTTCTTCAAATCCAACTCCTTTTCAACAGGTATAATAAATACGTAAATTTCCTTACTTTTCCCTATGGTAACTAAAGTCTTAAATACAGTATTTACATCTCTTCCAATTTTATTAGCTACTGATACTCCATCTATTTTCCCATCCTTGCTATCATATGTAAGTACTGAATACTCTATATCATTTACGTCCAGTATTCTCATAGCATTTGTTTTTATCTTTGACATAGTAACACCTGCGCTTTTCTTGATTATGAAATATTATGTGTTTCTGTGGTGAACAAAATATATGTACCCAAATTTTACAAAAATTAACCATTATTATTCTAATGGAAAAAGTGGGATTTTACTGCCTTTGCTAAAGCTAGTGCAATGCTTTATATTTATTGCACCTCTTTATTTAACATTTTATCTTTGATAAATCTTATATCATCCTCTATGTATCTATGATTGATTTCGTCGATATCGAATTTAACCAAATTAAATACAAGTTGCATTAAATATCCTCCTAATAAGGACATCATCACAGTTCCGATTCCCACTTTACCTCCTAATAAAAATCCAACTACTACTGCAATTATTTCCTGTGCATTTTTTATTAATCCAACAGGTTTTTTAGTCTTTTTCGCAATACCTATCATAAGTCCATCCCTAGGCCCTGAACCTAGTTCTGCATCAATATATAAATAGGTGCCAAATCCTACAATGATTAAACCTACTATAATCATAAGAATTCTAGGTAATATTCCCTCAAAGGTGGGAACTAATTTATTAATCATCAAAATATCCATAAATATCCCTATAAATATCATATTAAGTACTGTTCCCCATCCTACTTTTTCTTTAAAGATTAGATTAAACAGTATTATTATTGCTCCAACTAAAATACTTGCTTGTCCCATTGTGATCCCCATTACATTAGAAATTCCCTGATGAAATACTTCCCAGGCCCCAAGTCCTAAATTTGCATTAATGGTTATTACAAGACCATATGATAATATAAAATATCCTGAAAATAGTTTAAATAGCTTTAACAACATTTTTTTTATCATATTCTTCATAGCATATCTTCCCACCTGTCAATAGAGTATAATTAACTTCTATTATATCATTAATATCAATTACTAGGAATATACCCTTTTTAATTCAAAAGAAATACGCTTAATGATATAATAAAAATAGCCCTGCAAATTGTTACTTAATATTTCTTTATTTTACTTTAAGTCTTTAGTATAATAGTAACAAATTAAGAAAGGAAGTGAAATTCATGAAAAAATATATTGCCCTTTTGTTAGTAACAGTTTTAGCTATTAGTTTAATAGGTTGTTCTAAAAAAGACACCACTCCTCAGGAAGATACGGATATAGTTAATGAAGATAATCAAGATATAGAGAATGAAGAAAATGAAACTGTAGATCCTTCTCCAGAAACTAAAAAAGCAGAAGTAACTCTATATTTTGCAAACAAAGATTATGTGGAAACTGGCGATGAAAGCTATGAAAAGCTTATACCTGAAATCAGAACCATAGAGTATGAAAATATTCCATTGGAAGAAGCCATTATAAAAGAGCTAATTAAAGGTCCTGATTCCAATGAACTGACCACCTCTATACCTTCCAGTATAACTTTATTAGGAGCTGAAACTAAAGATGGAACCTGTTATGTTAACTTTTCTCAAGAAGGACTATATGGAGGGTCAATGGAGGAGGACTTCACCATATCACAAATAGTAAATAGCTTGCTTAAATTGGATAATGTAGATAGAGTACAGTTCTTGATAGACGGGGAAAAAGCTGAATCTTTAATGGGACATTTCACAATAACAGACCCCTTTGAAGAGCCCTTATATAATGAATAAAAGCAGGCAAATGCCTGCTTTTATTCATTATATTCATCTAGAAAGGAATATTTCTTATCATCCTTTATCCATCCTAGTATACAGTCCATATTTACATTTTCAGCTGCTCTAAATATGGATATATCTACATTTACAAACTTTTTCTTAAGCTCCTCTATTAAGTCCTTTATTTCATATCTCTTATTGCCTATTCTCTTTGCCGCTACCATACATGCACAATTTAGAGGCCATATGCCACTGTAGTTTATAAATCTTCTAATATACTCCTCCTCTATTAGATACATAGGCCTTATAAGCTCAATACCCTCATAGTTTTGAGACTTCAACTTTGGCATCATTGTTTTAAAGTTACCGGCACATAATAGGTTAAGCATAGTAGTCTCTATTACGTCATTGAAATGGTGGCCTAAAGCCAGCTTATTACATCCTAGCTCCTTAGCCTTTCCGTATAGCGCTCCACGCCTCATTCTTGCACACATATAGCAAGGATAATCTCCTGCTATTCTGTCAGCTACCTCAAATATGCCAGATTCAAATATATGAATAGGAATATTCAAGTATTGACAGTTCTCTATTAGAAGCTGTCTTATATCTGGATGATATCCAGGGTCCATGGCAATAAACTCCAATTCAAAATTTGCATTTCCATGGCGGTGTAATTCCTGAAATAATTTTGCCATAAGAAGGCTATCCTTTCCTCCAGATACAGCTACAGCAATTCTATCTCCATCCTGTATTAGGTCATAATCCTTTATGGCCTTTATGAATTTGCTCCATAGTTGCTTCCTGTATTTCTTAATAATACTTCTCTCTATTTCAGTCAATGGCTTCCTTTCTTCTTCCGGAATCAGTATTTCACAGCCTTCTCCTGCTAATCTGTTTTCTTTATGAGACAATTTTATCACTCCATATTTGTAGTCTTTTATTATTATAACATCATTAAGAAAAAAATAAAGTATGAATAGATCTATAGAAATAACAGAAAAATAGTAACAAAGAAAGGCATATTTGCAAAGAAAAGAGCTGACTTTGAAAAGATTTGCTTGAGGTATCCGGCATATGTCATCATACCAGGCACTCCTCCGAGTAAAATACCTTCCTTATCTACAAAATATGAAGTTGAGAAAGAAGGTCATCATTTTCCTCGTCTAACCTATCAAGATCAGCCATTTCAGTATCACAATATTTACACCAGGTTCCACAGAAATTTATCAAAGCATATTGCACTCTGTAATCAGATAGAGAAACTTCTTCTCCATTAAGATCTAAAAGAGTAAAATCCGGTGCCAATTTGCGTTTCTCCCTTGTACTCTAACTCTTCTCTCTATATTTAAAAATCTCAATTTTAATATTCCCATCATATTTAATCCAAATAGCATTATTAAAATTCCACTAACCTTATAAAATATATCCCTGTTATTTATGAAAATCCTTCCTAAAAAACTAGCAGAAGTTCCCATTACCATAAATATAATGATAAATCCAATTACAAATCCAAAGGATTTTCTTAAAACCAAAAGCTTCTTTTCATTTAATTCCCTTTCCATGATAGTTCCAGTATATTATATACCCCCTACCCCTATGATTATACCATTTTTCATTTTCTTTTAAAAAACAGAAAAGATCGTGAGTAAAGCTTAATTACTCACGATCTCTGTACCCTTTTTCTCTTGCTATTGCTTCATCTCTTATTTCGTTCCTCATAGACTCAAGGGACTGTAGTCTTCTTTTGTTCTTCTCCTTCAATTCCTTTTTAGTCTTTTCATCATCTGTTTTAGCAATCATTTCTTCTGCTAGCTCATAATTTTGTATTGTTTTATCAATGTTATACTGTATCTTTTCTACATTATCTCTTCTATCATCTGGCTTTGGATTTGGGGTTTTTTTCATTTACTGCGTCTCCTTTATGGTGTAAGGGTTATTATTTATTATGCCTAAAAATAAATTTATTATACCTAATTAATTATGCTACTAATAAAAGGCTTAATGCCATAACAGCCATTCCTCCAACTAGCCCATATATTGCAATATGGTGTTCTCCATATTTTTCAGCTGTTGGCAAAAGCTCATCTAAGGATATATATACCATTATTCCTGCTACAGAAGCAAATATTATTCCAAATATAGTATCGTTAATAAAATTCATCAATACTGTATATCCTATTACAGCACCTAATGGTTCTGAAAGCCCTGAAAAAAATGAATTAAAAAATGCTTTTTTTCTGTTGCCTGTAGCATAATATATTGGCACTGATACTGCTATTCCTTCTGGGATATTATGTATTGCTATTGCAATTGCAATACTTATTCCTAGAGTAGAATCCTGTATTGCACTTATAAAAGTTGCTAAACCTTCTGGAAAGTTATGAATTGCTATAGCTAGAGCTGAAAAAAGTCCCATTCTCATAAGATCTGGGTCATTTTCCTTTTTTGTTTCTCCTTCCATTTCCTCTACATCTCGCAACTCATGAGGATTTTCGTTACTTGGTATTACTTTATCAATTATTCCCATAATTATTATTCCAGCAAAGAATGATATAACTGTATACCAATAGCCTTTGTGGGGACCGTATACCAACTCTAATGAGTTTCTAGCCTTAGCAAATATCTCTATAAAAGAAACGTATATCATTACACCTGCTGAAAAACCTAATGCAGCGGATAGAAACTTCTTATTGGTCTGTTTTGTGAAAAAAGCCAATAAACTCCCTATACCTGTTGATAGGCCTGCAAGTAAAGTTAATAGGAAAGCTAAAGCAACATTATCCATCTAGACTCATCACCTCTTCTGATTCACTATTATGATTACTGAAATGAGTATTAATATTTTGTAATATATATACCCACTATTTAAGCTTTATTCGAGTATTTTGTAATAAAAAATAGACTGAGAACTTCTACTCAGTCTATTATATTCCAAATATTAAATTTTGTATCTTCTAAATTTGTAAAACATTAAATAGAAGCAGCTTCCCTAATAACTTCTACAAGCTTCTTTGGATTTTCTACTACAAGAAAATGAGTACAGTTCTCGAATGGTATAACCTTTGAATTTGGAATCTTTGAATTTAAATATTCAGCTGTCTTGCTGGAATATAGAGTACTCTTTTCTCCATAAATAATAAATGCAGGCACAGTTATACTCTCCAACACATCCCTATAATCATTAACAGACATGGCCAGCCACATTGCACTCATTACATGAGGAGAATTTTTACTTGTAGCTTCATATACTGGCTTTAGTTGCTCTTCACTTAAATATGGAATAGTTCTTTTTATAAATGGTACCGCAAAATCCATCCAATTATAACACATAGTCGTTAAGGCATTTAGTGTATCTTGCATTGTAAATTCGCCATGATATAATCCTAATTTCCATTCATCATCATTAATTAGTTTAGGAGTCATATCAACTATACACACAGATGATAAGCGTGAAACTCCGAAAGTCCTAACATAATCAAATAATATTGAAGAACCCATAGACCAACCTACAACTGTAACATCATTTAATTCTAAATACTCCATTAATTCTTCCAAATCAATTGCAAATCGATTAAGTGTTAATCCCTTATCTGGTCTATCAGAACGACCATGTCCTCTAAGGTCATAGGTTACTACCTTGAAATCTTTACTTAGTTCTTTAACATGTGGCTTAAAACTAGTACTATCTGCTGACCATCCATGTATTAAAACAATTGGCTTTCCTTCCCCATTTACCTCATAGTACAGATTTACACCATCACTAGTTGTAAACTTTCCCATTAAAACACCCCCATATATTTGGTTTTATATTTAAAATAATGCAAGAATTATGCCGCAGCTTGCATAAATATAGAATCTTTGATAGTAATTTACTTTATATGGGTTATATATCTCCTTTTTTGTAATTGTATTACGAATATATATACAAAACTATTATGTTATTAACAATAAGTGTAAGAAATAATGTACAAGTATCCCTTTTATTGCCTAAACCTGTAATATTTTCTGAACAGTTAAAGTAGCTCCTTCATTATCTAGCATTTATCGAACCAACAGATTTGGCAGTGTATAATAATCTATAATACCAGAAATTATATTGTTTTTCCCTATTCTGGTATAGAGACCTGCTAATTTTTCATTATACATGAACAGCCCTATTATGGTACCAAACTCTTCCACAGAAAGACCTTCATCATTATATACTACAAATTCTCTAGTACATGGTTCTACAAACTCCTGATATATATAATCCCTATTCCATACTTTCTCCAGCTTTTCCTTCCATTCTTCATCTGTACAATCCCTTCCTACAAAAACTCCCTTAGAGGCATTTAAATCATAGGGCTTCATAATATACTTGTTCTTATTTCTAAAAACATGGTTAAATACTTCCTGCTCTCCTTTGAACAATCCAGTATATGGAACATGATCCCGTATAAATTTTCTCTCTTCCTCATTCAAGAATTCAAGAGTATCCTCATCATGAAGTATCTTAAATATTATCTTGTTGTGTACAACCTGAGACCTTACAGAGCCAACTGTACACATAGCTTTATTTTTGTAAGCCTCAATAAAGTCTGGTATCTCATCTGCCTTTTCTATTAGCTCAAAGGTAACTATTCTTCTATACACTAGGTCTATTTTGTAGTTCTCAAAGTATAAACCTCCATCTCTATAGGTCAAATCCCTTGGATCAGCTATTATACAATTGTATCCATTTCTTTCATAAGCTTTTTTAAACTCTTTAAATTCATTTATTGTTCCACTTTCAGTGAAATCAACTATTGCCACATTTGGCTTAGGGTTATCCGGGTTAAACCTATTGTAGATTGATATGCTTTCCTTAACCCAGCTGTCAAATAGCTCAAATAAACTAAAGCTGTATTTTTTACTAAAGTCCTTCATGGCCTCAGTTTCAAGTAAAATTTCTGCTAAAGTATTATCTTCGTTCATTGCAGAAGAGCCATCTGTATTTAGTTCACAAAATTTGAAATCATCATAGCTGTTATAGAAGATGTCAAATCTTCCAATGGGAACATTTATGTCATACCCATTATCTACAAGTATTAATTCCTCCATTAGCTTTGGAAAACCAAATTTTTTTCTAAACTCCTTATCCTTCACATATCTATTGGTAATCTTATTGGCAATGGATATCATCATATTGCCTATCCTTCTAAAATTATCAATATCCTTTTCTGTGAAAAACATTGGATGATATAGAAATGGGATTGGCTGTCCCTTGTATTGTGCTTTGGAGTACTTAACCTTTTCTGCAGTTTTTTTATAATCCTCTAAATATCTATTTAAATTCTTTGTGACCAATTCAATATATTCTCTATTTATTCCCAATGCGTTCATAAGTTCACCTCACAAATGGCTATTTTTCTCTTATCAGCTTAATTGCCCTGCTAATCTTTACTGGATTGCCATACATAAGGGTTCCCATGCGATATATCTTTGATGCAAATATACCTACTAATATAGTTGATAAAACTAATATCATCAGGGATACTAATACTTCAAATATATAAACCGTTCCCATAGATACCCTTACAAACATGGCCATAAAGGAACTAAAAGGTACAAAGGACAAAACCTTCAACAAAAGGCCTTCAGTATTGTACATGCTGTAAAATGACATTAAAAATACAGCGACGAATATTATGGTTATTGGCGTAGAACTTGAGCTTACATCTTCAGTTCTCGAAACTAAAGCTCCTAAAGCTCCAAATATAAAAGCATAGAATATGTATCCCAATATGCCAAATACTGAAAAGATAAGAATTACATTCAAAGGTATATTAAATATAAAGTCAAGCTTATTTCCCCAGCTATCTGCATTTAATCTATAGGAAGTCATTGCAACAAGCAATATTATTCCCACCTGAATGGCACCTGCCAATGCAGTTCCAAGAACCTTCCCAAATATGAGATTACTGCTATCCGTGCTTGTTATCAACAGTTCCATTGCCCTATTGCTCTTCTCACTTGCTACAGAGGTAGCAATCATCTGTCCGTAAACAACTATTACAAAATATATTATAAATATTAATATATAGGTGTATATATAATTTCCTGCGCTGTTTTTGCCTAATATAATAATATCCTGCTTTATATTAGGATGTATAATATATTCAACATCAGAATATGAAATGCCCATCTTCTTTAACTCATATATTCTATATGCTTTAGCCAGTGCCTCCTGGAAAAATGCTACTTTTGAATCCATCATCTCATTGTTTTCTACTATGTATTTGTATTCTGTAGGAGATTCTATTATAAATCCTGCCTCTATTTTCTTAGATAGTATGCTTTCCTTCAGTTTCTCTTCACTTTCAAACTCCATAAGCTGACCAAGAGGAAAGCTTGCTTTAAGATCTTCAATATTAGGAACAGCATTGCTTCTATTTATATATCCATAGGATTGTTGCATTGTTCCTTCTTCAGTATTAGTCTTCTCTTCATTTGAGAAAACATCCATAATAGTGGGTATTGACAATCCTACAATCAACATTAAGCATATTATTATTGTTGACACCTTAAAAGTCTTACCTTTTAACATACCTAGAAGTTCAAATTTAAAAACAGTAAAAAAGCCTCTCATCAGTTTTCACCTACTTTCATAACAAATATATCCTCCAATGTTGGCTCATAAACAGTAAATCTTTCAATGTCCAGCTGTAGATCTGACAAAGCTTTCAAAAGCTCATCTTTAGTATAATTGCTTATAAGTTCAATGACTAAAAAGTTCTTCTTTTTCTCCACAATCCTTATAATATGGCTTAAGTCATGATTTAACTTTTTCTCCAAATCCTCCAATGACATACTAACTGAACTTATAGTAAGCCTATTCATACCATATTCTCTCTTTATATTCCTTAAATTCCCTGTAAGGACTATTTTCCCTTTGTCAATTAATGCTATCTCTTCACAGAATTCCTCTACATATCCCATCTGATGGCTTGAAAATATTAACAACTTATTTTTCCCTATAAGTTCCCTGATGATATCCTTAAGTATCTGTGCATTAACAGGGTCCAATCCACTAAAGGGCTCATCCAGTATAATAATATCAGGATCACACAGGAAGGTTTGAGCTATCTGCACCTTTTGCTGATTTCCTTTTGATAAAGTCTCAAGCTTGCTGTTTTTGTATTCCTCGACACCTAACCTTTCAAGCCAGTATAATGCACTTTCCCTTGCTTCCTTTCCTGTATAACCTCTTAACTGTCCCAGATACACAAGCTGCTCCAACACTTTCTTTTTTGGGTATAACCCTCTTTCCTCCGGCAAATAGCCAATTTTATGCTCCTTAGGCTTAAATCTATGTCCGTCCAGTAGTATTTCACCCCTATCAGCATTAAATAATCCCATTAGTATCCTTATGGTAGTGGTCTTTCCGGCACCATTTCTTCCCAATAACCCTAAGGCCTTTCCAGTTTCCACTGAAAAGCTTATGCCATGAAGTACTTCCTTCTCTGAAAAACTTTTGTGAATATCCTTTAGTTCTATTCTCATACCATCCACCTTTGCTATTTTTATATTTACTACTAATATTATATATACCATTGTTTGGCAATTATTTCAAATTAATAGGAGACCATTTTTGGTCTCCATTATATAAGTACCATTATAGCAATCCCAGTTTTATTAATTCCTTTTCTACTATATCTTTCACTTCCTCACTTGCTTCAGTTAATGGCAATCTTAATCCTCCAACTTTTATACCCAGCATGTTAAGGGCTGCCTTTACTGGTATAGGATTTGTAACTATAAATAGCTTATTGAATATATCAAATAATCTCAAATGTATTTCCATGGCCTTTTTTGCATCTCCAACAACAAAAGCATCTATCATTTCCTTCATCTCTTTACTCACTACATGAGCACAGACACTGACTACTCCATAGGCGCCAACAGCCATCGATGGCAATGTCATTGAATCATCACCTGAGTATATTAGAAAATCCTCTGGTGTTCTTTTCACCATTTCTGACATCTGATTTATGTTTCCACTGGCTTCCTTCAAGGCTACTATATTATCTATTTCCGCCAGCTTTTCTACAGTCTCTGGTAATAAGTTACAGCCTGTTCTTCCAGGCACATTATACATCATAATAGGTGCATCAATATTTTCAGCAATTGTCTTATAATGGGCGTATAGTGATTTCTGATCTGGCTTATTATAGTATGGTGTTACAATTAGCAGGCCATCAACTCCTTTTTCCATCGCTTTTATCCCATTTCTGATTGTATCCTTTGTAGAATTTGTACCAACACCTGCAATAATTGGAACATCTACATTCCTCTTAATTTCTTCATACAGCCTTAACTTTTCCTCAAGGCTTAAAGTTGGTCCTTCTCCAGTAGTTCCTGTAATTACCAGAGCAGTATTTCCTTCATCTACTAATTTCATTGCCAATTTAACTGCTACATCATAGTCAACATTTAGATTATCATCAAAGGGAGTAACCATTGCTGTAATCAAGCGTCCCCAGTTAACCATATTATATCCTCCTTTACTTTTCTTTCATTTACATAGTATGACAGCATTACATTTTTGTTCTTTGATTTTCCTTTTAACCTTTTAAGGACAACTGAATATTATGTAATTATCTAGTAAATTGAATTTAGAATCGGGAGTGATGTCGTTGAGAAATTATAGTGTTGCCATAGTAGGTCCAATGGGGATTGTAGGAAGAAATGTAGCCAGCATACTTGAAGAACGTAATTTCCCTATTAAGGATATAAAGTTCCTAGGAACTGAAAGAAATAAAAACAGGGAAATTTTCTTCAAAGGAAATAAATACTACTCAGAAACTGCTGAAAAAGGGTCTTTTACCAATGTGGATATAGCCTTTTTCTGCGTTGATAGTATCATCAGCAAGACATTGGCACCAATTGCAGTCAAGGAAGGAGCAGTAGTCATTGATAATAGCAGTCAATGGCGTATGGACAAGGAAGTGCCATTGGTGATTCCAGAAGTAAATATAGATGCATTGTATAATCATAAAGGCCTTATAGCAAATCCAAACTGCTCTACGATTCAGATGTTAATGGTATTAAAGCCTCTACATGATGCTTTTAAAATTAAGCGGGTGATAGTATCTACCTATCAGTCTGTATCTGGAAGTGGAAAGTATGGAATGGATGATCTCATCAATCAAATTACCAGCTTTATAAAAAATGAATCTATCAAAAATAGCTTCTATCCCCATGAGATTTTCTCCAATCTTATACCCCATATAGATGAGTTCATGGAAAATGGCTATACAAAGGAAGAGATGAAAATGGTAAATGAAACGAAAAAAATATTAGATGAGAACATCATGGTAAGTGCAACAGCAGTAAGGGTGCCAGTTTTTAACTGTCATTCCGAATCAGTAAACATAGAAACAGAAAAACCTATTTCTCCAGAGGGAGCAAGGGAAGTTTTAAGCAAATTTAAGGGAGTCACTGTTATAGATAAACCCTTATCTCAAAAATACCCTATGCCAATTTTAGCTAAAGGAAAAGATGAGGTATTTGTAGGCCGTATAAGAAGAGACTTTACTTTAGAGAATGGCATTAACTTATGGATAGTAGCAGATAACCTAAGAAAGGGTGCAGCCCTTAATTCTGTACAGATAGCTGAAGCACTAATAGAAAGAAACCTCATAAAGGGTGATTGATATGGGAATCGTTGTGCAGAAATTTGGAGGCAGCTCCTTAAAGGAATTAAACAATAGTTCAAAGGTTTTAAACCGTATAAAGGAATGTATTGATGATGGTGACCACCCTGTTGTAGTAGTATCTGCCATAGGAAGGCGTGGTGATCCCTATGCTACTGATACCCTCATTGAACAGCTTGAAAAAATAAGCGGTAAAATTGATCCAAAGAAAAAGGATTTGATGATGTCATGTGGAGAGACCATATCAGCAGCATTAGTATCCCATCTATTGGAGATCAATAACATACCTGCGGAACCACTAACAGGTTTTCAAGCAGGCATACTTACTGATGACAAATTTAATTCTGCTGAAATAATAGATATAAACGTATCTACTATAAATAAGCTTATACATGAAGGCAAAATTGCTGTAGTTACAGGATTTCAAGGTATAACTAAGGAAGGTGAGATTACAACTCTAGGCCGTGGAGGTAGTGATATTACTGCTATTTCCTTAGGTGGCTATCTTAGGGCTAAACAAGTTGATATATTTACTGATGTACCTGGTGTAGCCTTAATTGACCCTCATATTGTACCATATGCTGATTATATAAAATCCATATCCTATGATTATATGTATGAGCTGGCATCAAATGGCGTTAAGGTACTGCATCCTAAGTCAGTGCAAATAGCAAAGAAATTCAATATAATGGTACGAGTTACTTCAACCTTTGAAAAAGTGCCAGGTACTCTCATTACAAATGAACAGAGCAATGAAAGAATAATTGGCATAGCAGTGACAAATAATAATCTACACTATTTATTCAAAATATATTTCTCTAAAGAATACAGAGAAAGCATTTTAGAAGATATGAAAGTGTTTCTTAAGAAAAATTATAGAAATATTCTAGGAGTAAAATTTAATACCTGCAGTATTTCTCTTAAAACCAATACTGAAGATATATTCAGCTTTTCTAAGAAGCTTTATGACAAACTGGTTAGACAATAAAACAGAGACCTAAACCTGGTCTCTGTTATTCTATTATAGGCTGAATCTGTTTGCCCTTTAAAGCTTCCTCCAGGGTCTTCTCTATTTTTTCAAAGTTTGCTATCATAGAATTTGGCTTGTTGAATGGATCATCCTGCTTAAAAGGCACAAAGTATATGTTCTTCATATTTAATAATAGCCCTATATTCTTTGCATTTGCTCCTAAGGCATCATTTGTTGCAATAGCTAAAACTAAAGGCCTTTGATTTCTTAAATGAGCTTTGCATGCCATAGTCAATGGAGTATCTGTTATTGCATTGGCAATCTTTGCTAAGGTATTTCCAGTACAGGGGGCTACTATCATTATATCCAATTTAAGCTTAGGCCCAACAGGCTCTGCATCCTGTATAGTTTGGATAATCTCCCTGCCGGTTATTTCTCGTAGCTTTTGATTCCAGTCTTCCGACTTCCCAAACCTTGTATCAATACTAGCTGCATTATAAGACATAATAGGATATATATCTGCCCCTAAGTCCTTTAGCCTTTCAATTTGAGGAAATACATATTCATAGTTGCAAAATGAACCTGCAATACCCCAACCTACCTTTACACCTTTAAGTGACATACTATAAACCCCTTTCCTTAATGATATTATATATAGTTTCTTTTATAATCATTGCAGCTGTTACAGGAGCAGTCTTTCCAGGTATTCCTAAGGCATGAATAGTATTTATTCCTAATTTATCAGCTGCATCAAAATCCACTCCGCCTGGCTTTGAGGCAAGGTCTATAACCAATGCTTCTCTGTTTAGATGAATTAGCCTATTTTTATCCAGTATCAATTGAGGAACCGTATTAAATAGCACATCTATCTCCTTAAGAACAAAATCCAATTCTTCAAAGTAGACTGGTATATACCTTAGATTCTTAATCCAAGCTATGTCCTCATGCTTTCTGGCTGCCACATAAACATTTGCTCCTATCCCATAGAGCATCTTTGACAAAGCCTTTCCTATTCTTCCAAATCCTAAAACTAATGCATTTGAACCATGAAGGGTTATGGGCATATTTTCTATGGCAATTTTAATGGCACCTTCAGCAGTAGGTATTGCATTTAATACCTGCATCTCTTCCCTTTTAAAATAATCCACCATAGTAATTCCATAGGCTTGACCTTTTAATATATGTTCCTGGTCTATTACACCTGCAATCAGGGTTTTCTCCTTCATCTTTTCAAGAAGTTCATCTATTTCAATTTCTTCCGTATGAAATGGTGCATTAAGAGTTCTCTTATCATAGGATAAAGGAAGTGGACCAATTATAATGTCAACACCCTCAAAATTTAACCCGTGTATATGGGATATCTTCACATCTAATCCGTCATCAGCCAGTAGATTTGCTAGTTCCAGATTTCTCTTATCCCCTCCCAGAACCATAATGTTTCTTTTTTTCATACAATCCCTCCATATAAATATTAAGCAACTAATATATACTATGATTAACAAAATATGACGTTACAATATCAAATAAAAAACCGTGGATTATAAGTCCACGGTTAAAAATCCATTATCTTTACATATACTTTCCTGTTTCTCGGTCCATCAAATTCACAGAAATATATGCCTTGCCAAGTTCCAAGCTTTATTCTGCCATTTTCTATAATAACTGTCAGGGAAGAGCCCATTAATGAGGCTTTTATATGGGCATGGGAATTGCCCTCATAATGACGGTAATTTCCATTTACCGGAAAGACCTTGTTCAATGATGACAAAATATCCTCAACAACATCAGGATCTGTATTTTCATTGATTGTAATCCCTGCTGTAGTATGAGGAACAAATATTACAGCAATGCCATTTTGAATTTTTTCTTTTCTTATACACTCGTTAATTAAATTTGTAATATCTATGAACTCCTGAGATTTAGTAGTATTTATTCTTAATTCCATATTCATCACCTGTATATTATTTCGCTTAATCCTTCTACATGCTCAAAGTCAATTCTTGAACCTTCATATAAAAACTCAACCCCATCTATCCATTCACCTTTGTAGTCCCTCTGCAAGAATGTTTCCACTAGCTTTACATAGGTTAATGCTCCTCCTGTTGAACCTTGAAAATAATTCCCCGACCAGGTGTATCCAATTCTATCCTTAATATTTAATCCTTCATTTATATCAGATTCCTTCAGATTAACCACTGCTATTTTCTTGCCTTCTATATCCTTAATATACTCAAGTTCTATTGGTAGGCCACTAAAACAATACTGGGACAGCTTATCTCCAATTTTTCTCAACTTCTCATTTAGTTCCAGATCCTTTGGAAAGGATATGTACAACATAACCTCTTTGTTATAGTTATCTACATTAGCATCGTATATAGGGAATACCTCATTGTCCCTTAAAAATCTCCAGTCCTTTCTTAAATCTACAAGCTTTATCTGTTCTCTTATAAGGCTACTATTTATATTTGCCAACTGTTGAACGTAGTATATATTTCTTCTCAAAGCTTCATTGTCTTCTGTAAGTCTATTGATTTCTTTTTTTAAACTCTGTACCTCTGATAATAGATTATTATAGCGTAATTCAATTTCTTCCTTATCAATGCTAATATTGCTTATGTTAACAAAGCTTACTATATTGAAAAACAAGGATATTAGAATTAATAACAGTAAAAGTACTCCTATCCTTCTGCTCATTAGCATCACCTATTTCCTTAATATTTAAACCTGATTATACCTAAAGCAGCTTACCAGATGGTCATTTATCAGACCTGTTGCTTGCAGATGAGAATACACTATAGTTGGTCCTAGAAATCTAAATCCTCTCTTTTTAAGGTCTATACTGACTCTTTCAGACAGATCTGTATATACCGGAATATCTGATATGTCCTCCCATCTGTTCTTAATTGGCTGATAATCTACAAATGACCAGATATACTTGTCAAAACTTCCAAATTCCTTAACAACTTCTAAAAATCTCTTCGCATTATTAATCGATGCCTCAATCTTTCTCCGATTCCTTATTATTCCTATATTATTCATCAGTTCCTCTATCTTTTTATCATCATACAATGCTACCTTTTCAGGGTCAAATCCATCATAGGCTTGTCTATAGCTTTCCCGTTTCTTCAAAATAGTCAGCCAGCTTAACCCTGCCTGAGCTGATTCCAAAACAAGGAATTCAAAATGCTTTATATCATCATGAACTGGGACTCCCCATTCTTCATCATGATATCTTATATATAATTCATCTTCTTCGCACCAGGGACATCTATTCATTTTATCCTCCTTTAAGGCCTACTATATTTATATTCATTATTTGAGCAAATACTTTGAGCAATGATTATAATATAATGGGTCTAAGTAGTATTTTAATGTAAGATATCATTATTTTTAAAATATTCTGCACTTTAATTATACAATAACATTATATCATTAAAAAGGTAGTTATAAGGAGAGCTAAAAGGAATTAGCTTAATTCAAGCATCTTTAACACTATATTAGCAGAATTGTGTGATGCAATCTGTTCAAATTCATCATACGTTATACTTGCATCATCGTCTGCGTTGTCCGATATGCTTCTGATTATCACAAAAGGGATGCAGTTTATATATGCTACATGTCCAATAGCTCCAATTATACCTAAGGTCTTCAAAATATCCCCCCAATACAAAATATTTAATATATTTTAACATTTTGTATTAGCAGTAGCAATTCTTTAAAGGTTGTAATTCTTCCAAAATACATGTTCATCTATCTTTTCGTACGATTCTACAGTCTTATACAATATTGAATAATATTTTTTGTCATGTTAAAATTTAATAGTAAATTACATTTAGAATGGAGAGATTTAATGAAGGATTTACTAAAGAGAATAAATGAACTTGCAAATAAATCTAAAACCGTTGGCCTTACAGAGGAAGAAAAGGAAGAACAAAATAAACTACGCCAGGAATATATTAAAATATTCAGAAGCAACTTCAAAAATACGTTGATGAACCTTAAAGTAGTTGATGAAGAAGGTAATGACGTAACCCCTGAAAAGCTAAAAACTGAACAGAGAAAAATTAAGCAATAGGAGAAGTTAAAATGATATTTAATTCTACTGAGTTCATATTATTTTTACCACTGGTAACTATTAGCTATTATATTACACAATATAGATACCGCTGGATTGTATTGCTTATTGCAAGCTATTTTTTCTATATGACGTGGAGCCCTAAATACACTATTTTCATTATCATAACTACAATTTCCACCTATCTATCAGCTTTATTAATGGATAGATGCAACTTAAAAAAGCATAAGAAGAAATACCTTATACTTAATTTAGCTATAAACTTAGGTTTACTGGTATTCTTTAAGTATCTTAACTTTATAAGCAGCTCCTTTAACAGTCTATTTAAAACCTTAAAATTATCCTACAAGCTGCCTATACTTAACCTGATTTTACCTATAGGTATATCTTTTTATACATTTAAGGCTCTAGGATATACCATAGACGTCTACAGAGGAGATATAAAAGCTGAAAAACATTTTGGCATACTGGCATTGTTCCTATCATTTTTCCCTCAAGTTCTATCAGGACCTATAGATAGAGCAAGTAATCTATTGCCCCAGTTTCACGAGAAACACAGGCTGGAATACAGTAATATAAAGCATGGATTAATCCTGATACTTTGGGGATTTTTTAAGAAAATAGTTATCGCAGACAATCTGGCAGTATTTGTAAACCAGATATTCAATAGCCCCCAAAACTATACTGGAATGCCTCTTCTATTAGCAGCTGTATTCTTTGGAATCCAGATATACTGTGATTTCTCCGGATATTCTGATACTGCCATTGGTGTAGGAAAAATGCTGGGCTTTAAGTTCATTGATAACTTCAATAGACCTTATGGTTCCAAGTCCATACCTGAATTCTGGAGAAGATGGCATATATCATTATCTTCATGGTTTAGGGATTATGTATATATACCTCTCGGAGGAAATAGAGTATCAGCAAAGCGCTGGAGCTTCAATCAGCTTGTAGTGTTTCTTTTAAGCGGATTATGGCATGGTGCAAATTGGACTTTTGTAATATGGGGAGTCCTACATGGAATATATGCCATAGCATCAAAGCTTACCATGAATATAAGAAAGGCATTTACTGATAGAATAGGACTTAAAAAATACCCTAAGGTTCATTCAGTAATTAGGATATTTATAACATTTGTACTTGTAGATTTTGCATGGATATTCTTTAGGGCCAACAGCATATCAGATGCTCTGTATATAATATCAAACTTATTTACAGGTATAGAGTTTAGCCTTACAAGTATGGCAGTGCTACTGGCAAGCTTAGGAATAGGCAAGTTTAACTTTATTGTGGTACTTTTATGTACAGCATTTCTTTTCATAGTAGAGTATTATCAAGGAGACAATCCTATTGAGGATATAGTAGATCAAAAACCTATCTTACTGAGGTGGACCTTTTACTATGCACTGCTATTTGTCATAATATTGTTAGGAGGATATGGATATGAGGAAAGCACACAATTTATCTACTCACAGTTTTGATAATTTGGGGAAAATTTTATTAAAAGCCATAGTATTCTTATCCATATTCTTCTCAGTAAACTATATTATTGGAGTACAATTGGATAAGGTAGCTGGCACAACAGATTTGTATGCCCAAGTAAAATGGGAGGAATTCTATGAATTGCCTACTAATACCCTGGATTTAATATTTCTAGGCTCCTCCTATTCTTATAGGAGCTATGACCCTGAGGTATTTGACAATACATTAAAGGTCAACTCCTTTAATATGGGAAGCCCTCTACAAAAGCCTGTGGAAAGCTATTATGTATTGAAGGAAGCATTAAAGTATCAAAAGCCTTCTTTAGTAGTAATGGATATAAATTGGGGAGTATTTAATAAAGATAAGTACTTCAATACAAAGCTGTGGAATTTCGACAACATGAGATTCTCAACTAATAAAATTGGTTTTTTATTAAATGTATTTGATGTAGACCAGTATTTTTACGCATTGTTTAAAACCATGAGATATCATCAGGATACAGATGAGCTAGTAAAGGAAATGCTAGGAATGGAAATAAAAAACAGCATTGATATGGAAAGCTATTTGAAGAATTACAAGGGAAAGGGATTTATTATAGATAATGGAATAGTAAATGTAGGAAGCATTGAAAATATATTTAAAGGCTATAACAAAAATCCTAAAAAATATCAATGGAATGAAAAACAGTTAAAATACCTAGATAAGATTGTAAAGCTATGTAAAAAGGAAAATATAGAGCTGGTATTTGTAACTGCTCCCCTTTCCCCAGCATACTTTGAGCTTTATGATGCCTATTGGTATGACTATGAAAATATAAAAGCAACTGCCAATGATTTAGCTGAAAAATATGGAGTGGCATATTTGGACTACAACAGCATCAATATAGAGGAAGGCTTGGTTACAAATGAAGACTTCTCAGATTCAAACCACTTAAACTATAATGGAGCACAGAAGATATCCCAGCATTTAGCTAATTTCCTTTTGATGCATGAGGATGAATACTTCAAGTAGAAAAAACCCATGTGAGTTATTAATAAATGTAAATCTTATCATAATAATAAAACATATTTACAAAGAACGAGTTTCCACTCCAAGATTTGTGAAGTCAACTCTTATCTTTGTAAATATGTTAAAATGCAATTATTCTTAAGTAATCTTTCTATGGTAATCTATGCTATGTTTCATTTTACTATATCTGCAAAGGATTTCTTAAACTTATCTGCAGCTACCTTCTTTCTGCATTCCTGGCAAATTGGTTCTTCATCCTCATTTAATTTCTCTTGCATAAATCTGAAAGCTTCTTCTGTAGTAAAGTACTTTCCGCAAATGTTGCATTTCATCATATTGAATTCCTTGTTCCATATCTTCCTTTTGCCTTCACTGTCTTCCATCAGTATGGCATTGGTAGGACAGACTTCTGCACAGGCTCCACATCCTATGCAATCCTTTGATGCATCATCATAGGGAGTGGATACCTTCTTATATATGCCTCTATTTACAAGGGATATAGCATTTGTTCCCATCTTTTCACATGCCTTTACACATAGCCCGCATAGAATACAGTTTTCATCTTCCAATAGGTTCATATACCTTTCGGGTGCTACTACTTTGTATTCTTCTGCCAGCCTTTTAATGTATTCATTTCCTGGTGCTCTTAGGAGTAAAAGCATAATAATATTTTTTCTCATTCTTTGAATCTCATCTGTAGTAACTGTTACTTCTATATTTTCCTTAATTGGATATACACAAGAGGATACTATTCGTCTTCTATTTCCTTCCTTAACTTCAACTAGGCAGAGCCTGCATCTTGCTAATCCTTCAAATCCCTTCATGTAACAGAGGCTGGGAATATGGATATTATTCCTCTTAGCAACCTCCATCAATGTTTCTCCTTCTCTTCCTTCGCAGATCTTTCCATCTATTTTAAGCTTCAACCTTCATCCCCCCAATCCTAACAGCTCCCCTTGGACATTTAACAGCACAGGTGCCGCATTTTATACACTTGTCCTCATCTATTACATGAACCTCTTTTAGTTTTCCTGAAATTGCTCCTACAGGGCAGTTTTTGCTGCAAATTGTACAGCCTATACACATATTCTCATCAATATAGTAGGAGGTAAGATTTTTGCATACTCCAGAAGCACATCTTTTATCTACTATATGCTCAATATACTCGTCTCTAAAGTATTCCAGAGTTGTTAGAACTGGATTTGGTGCAGACTTGCCAAGTCCACATAAAGAAGCCTCTCTTACTGTTTCAGCTATTTCCTTTAGTAGTTCAATATCCTCCAGTTTGCCCTTGCCTTCTGTAATATTGTTAAGTATATGAAGCATAGTCTTTATTCCCTCTCTGCAAGTAGTACATTTGCCACAGGACTCCTCTGCCAGGAAGTTCATATAATATCTGGCTACATCTACCATACAGGTAGTATCATCCATAACTATAACTCCTCCAGACCCCATCATTGAACCTATAGCCTTTAAGGAATCAAAGTCCAGTGGAATATCCAAATGCTCCTTTGGAATACAGCCTCCAGAGGGGCCTCCTGTTTGTACAGCCTTAAAGGGTCTATTGTTTATAATTCCTCCTCCAATGTCATAAACCAGCTGTCTCAAGGTGGTTCCCATTGGCACTTCAACTAGTCCTGTATTCTTCACTTTTCCTACCAAAGAAAATACCTTCGTTCCTGAATTTCCTTCCTTACCTATGCTTTTGAACCATTCCCAACCATTTATTATAATAGGAGGTATATTAGCCCAGGTTTCTACATTGTTAAGTACAGTAGGCTTATCCCATAATCCTCTCTCTACACTTCTTATATATTTAGCCCTAGGCTCTCCCACATTTCCTTCAATAGAAGCCATAAGAGCGCTGGATTCACCACATACAAAGGCTCCTCCACCTCTTACAATTTCCAGCTCAAAATCAAATCCGCTATTTAGTATGTTTTTCCCTAAAAAACCCTTATCAACTGCATTATCAATAGCAGCTTTAACATTCTTTAATGCTAGCTCATATTCATCTCTTATATACAAGAATCCCCTATGGGCACCTATGGCATATCCACAGATTATCATTCCTTCAACTACTGTATTGGGGTCTCCTTCCAGGATGCTTCTGTCCATAAAAGCTCCAGGGTCTCCTTCATCTCCATTGCATACTACGTATTTTGGATTGTCCTTGTATTCAGAGCAAGTCCTCCACTTAACCCCGGTAGGGAAACCTGCTCCACCTCTACCTCTTAACCCTGAAAGCTCAACTTCATTGATTATGTCTTCAGGCTTCATGCTTAAAGCCTTTTTTAGTGCTTTGTATCCTCCTCTTTCAATATAATCATCTATGTTCAAAGGGTCTATTTCTCCAATGTTTCTTAGGGCAGTCTTAAGCTGACCCTTGTAAAAGCTTGCATCCTTGTGTGATCTGATTCTCTTTTTTGAATTCGTATCATAGTACAGCAATCTATCCACAGTCTCAAAATTTTTTATAGTTTTATTCACAATTTCATCTACATCATCAACTGTCACCTTAAAATACGAAATTTCATCTGGATATATCTTAACAACAGGCCCTTTTTCACATAGACCATTGCACCCTGTAGTTTTCATAATAGGTTTTACTTCAATTTCCGTATCATCTTTAAGCTTTTTAACGAACTCTAAATATACATTGTAGCTATTGTTTGCCAAACATCCTGTCCCACAGCATACAAATATTTTCCTGTCCTTATTGTTATTCATAGACCCTCTCCCCCTTATACTGGTCTATTACGGATTTAACCTTATCCTTGGTCATATTGCCATAGTACTTATCATCTATTACCATAACTGGAGCAAGGGCACAGGCACCTAAACAGTTAACTACCTCAACAGAAAACAGCCCATCCTTTGAGGTTTCTCCTGGTTCAATGCCCAATAGCTCAAGTAACTCCTCTTTAATGGAGCTGGAGCCTCTTATATGGCATGCAGTACCACTGCAAACCTTTATAATATGCTTTCCCTTAGGTTTAAGGCTTAATGCCTTATAGAAGGTTGCAACACTGTATATGTTGCTTATAGGTAAATTTAAATATTCGGATACATATTCCATTGCTTCCCGTGGTATAAATCCATTCTTCCTCTGTATGTCTTGAAGTATGGCTAAGGTATGACGCTTTTCCCTTGGATATTCATGTATGATTTCCTTATAAACAAAGCTCACAATATCACCTTCCAAAAAATATATAGAACATCCATCAAATAATGATGGATGTAATATTAAATAGTAGCCAGAACTCTTTTATCCAGAGATAATTCCTCCAGCTTTTCCTCTGTTGGAATTCCTTCTTCATTCCAGCCTCTTACCTGGTAATATTCCTTTAGCATTACTTCCAGCTCAGCTACTTTACCTTTTGCTGGCCCACTAGTTACTGGCTCCTTGAGAAGCCTTTCAGGTAGTGTATCATCCTTCTTTGTAAATCCTGCTTCTAAGTTAAATATCCTTTCAAGGTTCCAAATTCTTTCCCCTATCTTTAGTACATCCTCATCTGATATTTCCATTCCTGTAGCTCCCCTTAACATTTCTGAAATCTCTGGCAATCCTATTGCAAAGGTAGTAAATAGACAAATATCAGATGAATCTACTACAGCAGTCAGGTCCTGGAAGGTCTTAAGAAGTGCTGGCTTCCCTTCTGTTACCAATGGGTCAGTTTTAACAGGAATACCCAATACTTCAGGTGAAGTCAAATATCCTCTAACGTGACATCCTCCTCTGTTACTTGTTGCATAGGACAGTGCCATTCCCTGAATTGCCCTGCCGTCATAGGCTGGCATCTCCTGCTTCTTAACAGACATGGATAGCTCTGGATGTCCGTATTTTTCAGCCATTCTATAGGAACCTAGAGCCATTACATCTCCAAAGCCTTCCCTATTAGCTGTTAACTCTGTCCAGTATATTATAGATTCTGCATCTCCAAATTTTAGTTCCTTGCCTCCTAAATCCTCTTTAGTAATATATCCCTTTTCATAAAGCTCCATTGCACATGCTATAGTAGCACCCATAGTAATAGGGTCTATACCAAACAGGTTGCATACATGGTTTGCTTTATCTATGGCATTCATATCTCCTACACCACAACTAGCGCCAAAGGACCATCCAGCTTCATATTCTGGTCCTGCTACAATTCCCTTGTACTTCCCATCTGGAATCTTGATTACTCTGCCACATCCAATACTACATGCAAAACAGGCCTTATTCCTTACGAGATAGTTTTCTGTCAGATATTCTCCACTAATCTTATCTCCATCTTCAAAATATGATTTCTCCCAATTTCTCGTTGGCAATGAATGGCTTTCATTCAGAATATTCATAAGAACCTGAGTACCATAGGATGGAAGTCCTCCACCTGTACCTGTAACTGGATTTTCCTTAATCTTCTTTCGTGCATCTAAGGTAGCTGATGTAAATCTACTCTTATCTGCAACATTAATTCCCTTAGTTCCTTTAACTACAACAGCCTTTAGGTTTTTGGAGCCCATAACTGCTCCCATACCAGATCTACCAGCAGCTCTATCCTTGTCATTCATAACTGTAGCAAATAGTACTTGTTTCTCTCCTCCAGGTCCTATACATGCAACTCTTGCATCCTCTTCATTTTCCTTTAGTAACATGTCTGTAGTTTCAAATACATCCTTACCCCAAAGGTGCTCTGCACTCTTTATCTCAATAAGGTCATCATAGATATGGAGATAAACAGGAGTATCAGATTTACCTTCAAATATGATTCCATCGTAACCTGCAAATTTCAGTTCAGGTCCAAAATGTCCTCCAGAGTTTGCAGCACCAATGGTTCCTGTTAATGGTGCCTTGGCCACTACATTAAACCTGCCTGCACAAGTAGCATAAGTACCAGTCATTGGTCCAGTCATGAAAATCAACTTATTTTCTGGGCTCAAAGGATCAATCTTTGGATCTATTTCGTCATATAGTATTTTAGAAGCCAAACCTCTTCCACCTAAGTATAGCTTAGCATCCTCCATATTCAAATCTTCTAAGGTGATTTTTTTATCTGTCAAGTTAACTCTAATAATCTTACCAGTCCATCCGTACATTACCTAACCACCTCCCCAAAGGCTTCCTTAAAATAGCCTGCTATGTTTTTTCTCCTTTCCATGGAGCTGTCTAACTCCTTATAGACTAATGCTCCACTTGGACATAGCTTAACACATTGAGGGTCTCCGCCACATTCATCGCATTTAATAACTTGCTTAATCCTTGAGCTATAAGTCATATTCCCAAAGGGGCATGCACTTACACACATCTTGCAACCAATGCACTTTTCTCTGTCGTAGTTTACAACACCAGTATTTTCATCCTTTTCAAGTGCATTAACCGGGCAAACCGTTACACAATGGGGGTCGTCACATTGCAGGCAGGTCATAGGAACCTGTAATCCTACTTCATCAAAAGCCAAAACTGATATAGCTGCATCCTTTGGATTGAAGTTATCATGCTTCATAAAGGAGCATACCAGCTCACAGGTTCTGCATCCGGTACATTTGTCTGGTGAAATAACTATACCCTTTGACATTCTACCTCTGGTTACCATTTAGGTACCAGAATTCACCTCCTCTTTTTTTACTAAAATAAAAGGGATAGATATCTACTAATACACAGTAGACACCTATCCCTTTGCAAAATGGCAGGCATAAAAATTGCTTTTCATACCCTATCGTTCATAATGGCCTAACTAGGTCTATTATGAATCGGGAGAGAAATATTAAATTTATTGCTTGTGAGAAGTCTAATGTATGCATGATGAAATAAGTGATTGTTGAGAAGGAATATTTTTATGATAATAAATGAAAGTTTAAAATATTCTTCCTTCATTTTTATTGTAACAAATTATGTATAGACTTTCAATAAATGTTTGTTAATTTTTGCCTCAAAAAAAATAAGGGCAGGAAAATACCCTGCCTACTCTGCATGTTCATAATGTAAGCCTAAAAGCTTACATATTATAGTGAATGTTTCCGCTCTTGTTATTGGGTTTTTAGGCCTATAGGTGTTATCTGGATATCCCACAATTACTCCACTTTCATATCCTGCCTTCACATATTTTACTGCCCATTCTCCAATATCATCTTTATCTTTGAAAGGAAGCTCTAAGGTTTCATCCTTCAATGTAATGTTGAATGCCCTTGTCAATACAGCAATCATCTCTTCCCTTGTGATATAGTTATTTGGCTTAAATACTCCTGTTGGATAGCCCGTGAATATATTAGCTCTAGTCGTTGCTATTACATATCCTCTAGCCCAATCTGGTATTGGATCCAAGTATCCTGTTGATTCCGCATACTCTTCTTGAAGTCCTAGTGATCTTCCTATTAGTACTGCTGTTTCAGCCCTTGTAATATATCTTTCTGGATGAACTACTTCATTTACATATGTTACAGTATCTATAGTTCCGTTTAAATAATCCTCCAGTGAAACAGTATCGCTGGTATATCCGTGTATTATCCTGTGATTGAGTAGGGTTATTATACAGTCATGAGCCCAGTGCTTCTTTTCTTCTGTTTGAGGTTCGGATTTAGTTTCAATGGTTGTAGTTGTATCCCTCTTATCATAATCATCATAATTATCATTATCACCGTAATCATCATCTATAGGCTTAAACTCATGAACATTTATGTATATTGGTATGCTGGCTGTTACAGCTTCAAGCTCTTCTCCTGCATCCTCAACCATATGAAGAGTATATTTCAGGTCTACAGTGCTTCCTTTGTTTATGATAAATTCACTGTCGCTATCCAGCTCATATCCTTTGTGAGTTTTGCTCCCAGGCTCATAAAGTAAGTCCTTAAGGCTTATGTAATCCACCAATGTCTTATCAAATGAAAAGAGTCTTCCCTTTTCAATTTTTAGCTCTACATTTGTTAAAAAGGAATTGTAAACAACATCTCGTGGATATCCATTTTTAATCTCAAGTTTTTCTGCATCTAATCCTATTCCTAAGTTAGAAACCTTAATTCTCTTATATTGATTATTAATTCTAATAACTCCGTTGACTCCACCATCTCCCTTTTCAGCAGACTCTACTGTGGCAGGATATAGCTCATCATCTCCAAACAGATTTCCTTCATAGGTAATACTACCATCACTATTAATTGTAAGAATTACATTAGGTATATTGTTAGAATCAGATGCAAAAGTCGACTGGATTACACTTGTAGTCAAATACCCTCCAACTAATACTAGCACCAATAGCTGTAAGATAAGCTTGGAAAGTTTCTTACTGCTTTTCATTTTTTTCACCCCATTGGTATTAGAATACTCCCAATGGTATTGTACTAGTCTTTGGGGATTTTTATTAGCTGCATAAGTCTACTTTTAACTACTACTTCTTAGCCATTATCATATAACCCATTTTATCCAGTTTATATTAATTAACTTAATATTTTCTTAAACTCTATATCCTTTAAAGAAAATACATATACTTCATCTTCATCAACTACATAGAAACTGTTTATATCCTTATAGTCAGACGAGTATTTGTACATAATTGGCTTGCTTAATTCATCTGATACTCTCACTAAATCATCCATGGAATTTACTTGAATTATATTTCCAGTGGCAGCTTCAATTTCCCTTTTTAATGCTACAAATCTATCCCCATATTTCCTAAATATGCTCTTTAACTGCTTCTTATATAAATCCTTATCCAATTTGCTTACAGTAAAGAATTTTAAATATCCTAAGGCTAATAATAGAACACTAACAATAATTGCATATATATTTATCTTTTTTCTGTTTACAGGCAGCTGAACCTGTCTTGTTTCCTCAATGGCTCCAGGCTGTTCAATATCAGTATTTCCACTTATTTCAAACATGGATGTATTGAGGGGTATCGTCAAGGTTGGTGCTATGGTTTCCTCAATATACCCTACACCTGTATCTCCTTCTATACTGATATTCATTATAACATTTAAACTGGCGCTGCAGTTTACTTTAGATGCCTGTATTATTCTTGAGACAAAATTATTGTAATTACCCAGAGTTATTTTCAAATTTTCCTCAATTGCTTTTCTTTCACTATTTATGGTAAAGGCTGTAGTTGGAACAAGGGTAAAATCCCTTTCCCAGATTATAACGATATTGTCATTTTTACCAGTATTATATCCTTGCACCCTTGCAATTATATTGTAACTCCCCCTTAAGTCTTTAGCCTTATCTCCTTTAAATTCATATTTAAATATTGTATCAATATAATCCACAAATTCTGTTATGTATATCTTACCTTCATCTAAGTAAATACTATTGTACAGTTCATTTTCCTTCAAATATACTCTGTAGTCCACATTTGCAGCGTTATTGTAACTATAGAGAGCAACCTTTTCCTCTCTAAAACCTGGATAGTTTGCCTCTCTATACAGCAAAAAAGAAGCGCCACAAAATGCAATTATTAAAACAACTATTAATACAATTCTTATCTTTTTATTAATACTAATCCTCATCTCCCACACCCCTTAGGCCTTCTATATTTTCTATATTTTCTATATTTTTACTGTTTTTCTATATTCAGAGGCATATTTCCTTCATTTTTTTTGCGACAAATTTGGTTATAATATTGTCGTTCCTTTTGTTCTCTATATTATAGACAACCTATTTAAATATATATTCATGCTTGTTTGTAAAAAGAATAAAAATAATCATAAAAAAGAGTAGGAATAAATCCTACTCCTTTTTATGCTCTCTATTTTAATGAACACCTTACCTCCATTTTCCTAAACTTTCTAACTCTTACCTGTCACCGTCTCCGCCATATCCTGGAAGACTTCCGTCATCAGATCTATTATATGGATTAGCTGTTGGATCTGCTGCCCATTGCTCCCAATCAAATGTTATTTTGAATCTGCAGTATGTCTCTTGGAATTCATTTCCAGCACTTGGATCTAGCTTAATTTGTATACAACCAAACTCATCTTCACCTTCACTGCCTAATGTAAACCATCCACCTGGCTCAATTACTAGGTTATTATTGTTTGTGCTTTCTACTAGCTTGTTAAGAGCTGATTGCAATGGCCTCCAATATTGCCAGTTTTCTACATGCTCCCAATCATCTTGAGCTCCATCGCCATTAATATCAGCCTTCCAAGAAGTTTGAGCACGTAGTAAATTGAATAGGTCTTCGTCGCCATCTATGAATTCAACTCTTGCACTCTTGAGTTTAGCAGGAATTGTGCCTTTGTTTTCAAATTTCATGTCAATCTGAACTGTTCCACCTGGATATAAGTCTCTGAATTCTACATAAGCTGCATTGCCACCTTTTAAAACTTGGGATGTAACACCATGTGTCCAGTCGAAATGATGCCAGTCATGTACTTCATTTCTTTGCTGATCATCACCAGTACGTATAGTTGTTTTGGTTATTTCCATATCAAATTTTCCAGTATTTACTTTTGATTCTAACATTAGTTCTTCGTTCCATATAGCGTAGCCTGCTCCCATCATCATTATTGCCACTACCAATGCCAGCAATAAAAATTTTGCTCTTTTCATATAAATATCCTCTCCTTTTTTAATAATTTTTTATTTAAATTGTTTTTTCATTTTAATTATAGGATTTATATAATTTAATTACGCCACGCTTAAGTATACTTTTAGGATATCAATAAGTAGTAAATTTGTTAGGTCTATAGTCCCATGTACATACTACTTTAGTGCTATACAAATTTGAACAAATAAAAAGAGATGGTATGAAACCATCTCTAAAACTCAATATCATCCAGCGGTATATCTCTATTGCTCTTTATTAGAAGTGTTGGCCAACCTATTTTAGGTATTACCCTTATAATCTGTCCTCTTATATTCTCCGGCTTTACTGGTGTTGAATCTATTGCAGAATTGTTATCACCCTTTGTAATAAAGCTTATACCTTCCTCTTCGATATTTTGTATGTCTATTATTCTATGGGAAATAAGGATACCGTCCCTTTCAAACTGGATAATATCACCACTTTTAAGTGCATTTATACCATCCATATCTGTTATCTTTCTGACTAGAATCACATCTCCCGGCTTAATTCCTGGTTCCATGCTTCCCGTAGCTATAACTGATGGATATATAGGAAATACTCCTACTGAAAACCATACTATCAGTATGGATATTAGGCTGGTGACAACCCATCCTATAGTGCTTTCCTCTTCTGCATCTTTCCTTTTAAATTCCTTAGAGGATGTATAATATATATTCTGAAGCGCCATCATGAAGAATACCGGGCAAAGTACTCCTACCAATGCTTTAAGTATCCATCTTAAATCAGGAAGTATTGGAGACAGCCAAGTAAATCCTTCTATTATTCCAAGATATATGATAGAAGGTAAAGGTCCCCCTAAATATACTAAATACGTTGCAAACAGGTTCTGTGCAAAACTCGGTGCTAGGGACTCTGCCAGGAATTGTACCGTGTCCTTTAAGCTTTTCAGATTTACATATTGGGTAAATGAAATATCAGTAAAGGTCATAAAAAATGCCACTAATACAAACACTAAATAGCTTTCTTCCTTAGTAAAGCTATTAACTATATAGTTACGTATAAACTCCCTTCCTACAAGCATCGAGCCTACAAATACTATGTTTATAATAATGCCTCTTAAAGAATGGTCATATGGGCTTTTACCCAATACATCAAGCACTCCTGCAACAAAATTGATAATTATATAGATAATTGCAAAGTTTAATGCCCATATATTTAGGGTTTTCCTTAACCTCAAATATCCTTTAGCTCTAATGTAAGGAAATTTCCACACAATAAACGCTAAACAAATCCATAAGATTGGTTTTATTACATAGGTATATATAAATCCATCTATAAATTGTATAAAATTTAAATTATCCAATATGTACATTATAATCAAAGAAAATAATAATAGAAAGCATCTGATTTTTGACCTCTTTGTAGGCAAAAATTTCTCCTGTGTTATCATTTTAACCCCCATTTAACAAAAAATATTATATTAATTGCTATCCTCTGTAGGCTCAACTACAGCTTCGCCTGTATCCTCTCCATTAGGTTCTTCGATGATATTATCTTCATTTTCTTCCTCAAAATCTTCCTTTTCAGGCTCTTCTGTTTGTTCTATTTCGTTGGTACCATTATCTCCAGGTTCATCTGTTTCAGATTCTTCAGTTGATTTCTCCATTTCCTGTTGCTTAAGCTGTATCTCATTTAAAATTGCTTCTACTTCTTCCTTGCTTGGTTCGACTTTTATAGTGCCTTTTATAGTTAATATTTCCGACCAATATCCATATCCTCCAGCCATAATAAACATGGCAAATATGAGGCTTACACCTATTATGATTGTTTTCTTTCTCATAATCTTACCTCCATATGTTACTATTATGGATTCGTGTATTGTTGAAATATGATCTGTTCATCAATAGTATATTTATTTTCCAAATCCAATTCTTCCATTATACTTTCAATATCTAAATTTTCATAGTCTATCTGTAGTGAATCTATTGACTGGATTCCATTATATTCCGGCTCTATATATAAAGTATATCTTCCTGTTTGTTCTGGAAGTATTTCACCTGTTTTCTCAGAATAAATTGGAACAGTTCCATTATTTATAATTTCAATAGTTATAGAACCCTTATATCCAGAGGTACATGAGCCCTGTATATCAATATGCTTATTATCATTGGTTATAGTCATCTTTTCTATAGTCAATGACCCACATTCATTTTCAGTTTCATAAAAATCATTAAACTGTGTATCCATATATCCTGTCTTAATAGCTACGTTTATGTTTAGGTTTTCACCCCATACTCCGTAACTAACTCCCATAGAGCTTAATATAACTATAGTCACTATAAATACTATGGATTTATAACGCAATAGCCTCTTTTTATTTCTTCTATGCAAATCTGCCACCTCCGCTAATAAATGGATGAACTTTTTACAAGTAATGCTGCCTGAGTTCTATGCTCTACCTCTAACTTGGATAGTATACTGCTTACGTGTTTTTTGACAGTGTTTTCTGATATATACAATTTCTTTGCTATTTCATAGTTGCTAAGACCTTTTGCAAGTTCAATAAGCACATCTTTTTCTCTAGGTGTCAAAGTGCTTAAATTTCTGTTTTCTGAAGTACTTACTGCTTCGAATTTAATGATTTCTGAATCAATAAAGCGCTTACCCCTAAGTACCAGGTGTATAGCATATATGATATCCTCTGCATAAGCTTCCTTTAAAACATATCCATCTACCCCTACTTCCTTTGACTTTAGAAAATCTTCCCTCTTCATGGAAGAAGTAAGTATAATGAATTTTGTTTTAAACCCTCTTTTTTTAGAACTTTCTACTATATCCAACCCATACTCTTTTCCAAGATATAAGTCTACTATGGCTATTTCAGGCTTTTCATCTATTATGAGTTCCATGGCATCTCTATTATTAGATGCTTCCAATATCTTTTCTATATTTTCCTCAAATGAAAGGGTAGATACAATGCCTTTTCGTACTAAGGGATGATCATCAACAATTAGCACTTTCATACAAAGCCTCCTCCTTCTCCGAAGCTTTATAAGGTATAGTAATTCTTATCTTTGTACCTTTTCCTATGGTGCTATCAATTATTGTATTCCCTCCCAGGGATTCACTCATCTGATATAGGTTATGAATACCTAACCCCCTTGTCTTACTTACAAGGACTTCATTCAGATCAAATCCTATACCATCATCAACTATACTAAGTATTATTTCCTCAGATTCTATATTTAAACTCACTTCTATATTGCTGGCCTTACCATGGCGTACTGCATTTGATATCCCTTCACATATAGCCCTGTAGAGTACTTTTTTATGTTCACATAACAATAGCTCATCATCACCAGTAATACTAAATGGAATTACAACATTATTAAGCCTTCTGGTTTCTTCAATATAGTTCTTAATATCAGCAATAAAGCTGTTGGATCCTGACTTCTTCCAGCTGAGACCATATATTTTTTCCCTAAGCTCCTTCATTACGGTAGCTATCGTATTTCTCATAAAATCCAGTTCTTTTATAATATCTTCCTTATGAAGATTATCCAATCTCTTTATTAACGAGAATATTCCACAGGATAATCCAAATAGCCTTTGCAACACACTATCATGTATTTCATTTGCTATTCTGTTTTGCTCTTCACTAAGAAGCAATCTTTCATTGACTTCCTCTAAATATAACCTTTCAAGTGTTGTTGACATCAATTCAGACAGAAATTGAAGCTGGTACAGGTTATTTCTATATATAATGCCTTCCTTATAGATGTTTATTTCACATCCAAGTATCCCATAGCTCTTATGAGTAGTTCTTATTGGAACTATTGCAAATCTTCTATCTAAAATCTGTATTTCCATAGGATTTTTATTGTCCAATATATTGGCTAAATGGGTTTCCATATTCTTTTTAATTGAACTTATAATGGTATCATCATCGCTATCAATTATAATTCTATGTATATCCTCTGAAACATCATAATAAAATACTACATTACTATTAGTAATCTCCTTTGTATAATCATATAATATCTTTATCAACCCATCCTTGTTCCCCTGATTTGTTAGTATATTAACTGATTTATACAATGATTCGATGAGTTCCACATACTCCATAATCCTCTGATTTGCCAATTCCAATTGGTTGTTTACATGCTTAAGGGCCTGATTCTTTTCTTTTAATTTGTTGACAAACAATGACCATACTTGAACTGCTGCAACTATCATTATAAGGCTCAATATAAGATTTGAATGCTGAATTGTTATCCCTAATTGATGCATATTTCCATCAAAACCAATATTTGCTATTATAAGAAATGCTAGTATGTATACCAGTAAGTTAAGATAGCAGTAGATATTTTTTAAAAATATCGAACTAATTAGAATAGTGTTTAGAGTATACCATATAAATGGACTATTAATCCCTCCTGAAGGTATCAACAAAACTGAGTTTCCTATGGTTTCTATAAGCAGCAACACTTTGATATTTCTTTCAGATTCCTCATTTCTGATATAAAGGTATGATAATATTATCGAAGAAATGCTAAGACATCCTATTATGAATATCTTTCTATAAATTGAATGCTGAAAATCTCCTAATAGATAAAAAGTAGAAGTAACAAATAGGGAAATATACCTGTAAATAAATAGAATATGAGATTCTTCCAGCTTATTACCTAATATAAAAGCTAATTTTTGAAACATAATCTTTTTTAACACAGCTAGCCCTTCTTTAATAAGTTATTATTAATTATATTCTAGGCCTTATAGATTATGTCCATTATGTATAAAAATAAAACCCAACTTATAATAAAATTATAAATTGGGTCGGTTGCGCTACTGGCTCCTCATATGTCAAGCGCCCAGTTAAGACATATGATTCATAGTCTCCCATCAACTAAATTTCATATTTTTGTTGATATTATAGCATGTCCACTTATCGTTATTTGCTAAATACTGTTGTCGAATAATGAATTTTCAGACAATTTAGTATTAGCTATAACTGTTTATTTCATCAATATCCATCTTATACCATATTCTACCAAATTTACTTATATTTTAATATCAAAATCATTGAGTTTCCTTTCCAATATTCTCCTTTCTGGTTATATATATATTTCTCATTATTATTGCTATTATAACAATTGCTCCTCCTATGATGGCAAGCATCCCTGGAGCTTCTCCAGTAAATATATATACCCATAGCGGATTTAAAAGGGGCTCTATAACAGTTATAAGTATTGCTTCAAGAGCAGTTATGTGCTTTAGAGAATTAACATAGAATATATAGGAAATTCCAAGCTGAAACACGCCAAGAACTACAATTATTATTATATTCTTAAAATCAAATTGTGCTTTTAATATAAAGGGCAATGATATAATAAACGTTAATATATTTCCTAACCATGTAGTTTCAACTCCAGAACCGTCTTTTTGAAGCCTTAGGAATATTGTAGCACAGGCCATTGAGAAACCAGACAGTATGGCTACTATATTGCCTAAAGCATTACCGCCTTCTATTCCTTGTACAAAGAATAAGCTTATTCCTAAAAAGACTACAGCTATTGAAACTAAATCATACCAGTGTATCTTTTCCTTCAATATCCAAGCTCCCATTATAGCCACAAATATAGGTGCAGTATACTGTAGAAGTATAGCATTGGCAGCTGTAGTAAGCTTATTGGCTATTACAAAACATATTACTGTAGCAGCATAGGAAATTGCACCTAGTATTTGAGGTTTTGATTTTGTTATTTTTGGTTTTTTCATATAAGCAAGCATCACTAGTGATGATATTAAGCTTCTTGATCCGGATAGAGCAATGGGATTCCAATCAGATAGCTTAATAAACAACCCTCCAGTGCTCCAAAGAACAGATGCAATAACTGCTGCAGCAATACCCTTATATCTGTCGTTTTCAATAATCTTTCTAAACAATGTACTCACCTCAAAATGTCCAATATATTATGCTTGAATATTATATCATAATATACATCCCACTGATTACAAAATTTATATAAAACTTTTCCCGAAAATTCTTGATAATTTTTAGATGTATATTATATTAGTATTAATAGCATTAATACCATGTCAATATTGGAGGTGGCATTGTGAATACATTGATTCTCTATTGCTCAAAGTATGGAGCAACTGAAAAATGTGTAAACCTTATCAATGACAGACTAAAGAAAAAAGCTGATATGGTAAATTTAACAAGTGCAAACTCTTCCATTAACATAGACGGCTATGACACATTGCTAATAGGAGGAGGAATATATGCAGGCAAAATCCAAAGTGAGCTTGCAAAGTTCATAAATGCAAATAAGGATTCCCTTAAAAATAAGAACACAGGAATTTTTATATGCTGCAAAGATAAAAACAAAGCTATGGAATACATAAAATCAAACTTTCCAAAATGGCTTACAGATAATTCATTTATATTAATCCATTTAGGCCATGAGATAAACATGGATAAAATGAGTCCTATGGTGAGATTTCTTTTTAAATACTTATTTAAAATAAAGAATAGCTATTCAGAAATAGATTATGATTCAATTGATAAGATTGCAAATAAAGTAAATAAGGTAGGTGAAAGCTATGAAAGTTGAGTATATTCATCACAGCGGATGTACTGTTGAAACAGAAAACTATTTTTTGGTATTTGACTATTATAAAGGGACCATTAGCTTAAAAGATAAAAAAACAATTGTGTTTACAAGCCACAGCCATCCTGATCATTATAATCCAGAAATATTTAAGTGGGAAAGTGAGCATAATGATATAATCTATGTTTTAAGCAACGATATAGATGTAGAGCCTAAGTCTAATATATACATTATGAAACCATATGAATCACTAGAGCTATATGACATAAATATAAAATCCTTTAGCTCTACGGATGCAGGTCTTTCATTTTCAATTGAGGTAGAAGGAAAGAATATATTCTTTGCAGGAGATTTGAACTGGTGGATTTGGGAAGAAGACAGCAATGAAGAAAGAAAAGAAATGGAAAAGGCATTTAAAGAAGAAGTTGCTAGGGTTAAAGGAAATGAAATCTATGTAGCATTTTTCCCAGTAGATCCAAGGCTTGGAGAAAACTATTCTTTAGGTGGAAAATATCTAATAGATGAGTTGAAACCAAAATATTTTATCCCAATTCATTTCTGGAACAAGTTTGACTCTGTTAAGAATTTTGCTAAAGAAGTAATGAACCCATACACTAAGGTTATAGAGCTATATAAGAATAATCAGATTATTGAAATATGAAAAGCTGGGTTATAACCCAGCCTTATCAAATCTTAACTATTTTGCACCTGCTTCCTTTCTTAAAACATCTTCTGCTGTAGGCTTACCTATAAACCTTATTACTCCAAACATTATAGCTATACCAATTATTATTGTAATAATTGGATTTATTGAAATAAATCCTGAAATAATATAGGCTATTCCAGCAACAATAGCTGCAGTCAATGCATAAGGCATTTGTGTTTTAACATGGTCTAAGTGATCTGCTCCTGCGGACATAGATGACATTATAGTAGTATCTGAAATAGGTGAACAGTGGTCGCCAAATATTCCACCTGAAAGAACTGTACCTATCGTAACTGTCATCATATGTGGGTCTCCTCCATTTTTAACAAATACATAAGCCATTGGCACAGCTAATGGAATAACAATTGCCATAGTTCCCCAGGAGGTTCCAGTAGCAAAGGAAATAATGGCGGATATAATAAATATTATTACAGGCAATATACCAAATGGGAAGTTCTCTGGTATTTTACCAACTAAGAATTCTGCAGTTCCTACATCACCTGTTACACTTCCTAAAGTCCAAGCAAGAACTAATATCATACATGCCATTATCATAGATTTTGCTCCATCAACCCATGCATCAAATCCTTCATTAACAGTAAATATCTTTTGGAAAGCTCCCATTGCAATTGAAACAATGGTAGATATTATAGAAGCCCAAAGCAATACTATACTGGAATCAGCAGCACCAAAACATTCCCTCATGCCTGTTATAGTGAATGGATTGACTGGTTCTTCTAAGTATGTATATCCATTGTACCACAATCCAATAAAAGATATTATAAGTAAAGTAAGTATTGGGATTATTGCATTGGATGCTTTTAATTTAATATCCTTTCTAACTTCCATATTAGTTATTTCATCACCAGTCATTGGTTTAGAACCATCTGCAACTAGCTTTCCTGTAAGCCTTGCTCTCTTTTCAGCTTCATACATTGGGCCAAAGTCTCTCTGGGATAGTATAATCATAAATACAAATACAAGTGCAAATATACAGTAAAAACTATAAGGTATAGTTTTTAAGAATACTCCATAGTAATTGGCTTCAATGCCTAAGCTTTCATATACATTTCTAATTACTCCAATTTCATATCCAACCCAAGTTGAAATCAATGCAAGGCCTGTTATTGGAGCAGCAGTAGAGTCAATTAAAAATGAAAGCTTTTCCTTTGAAATTCTGTTTCTATCAGTTAGTGGTCTCATAGTTGGTCCAACTATTAATGAATTAGCATAATCATCAAAGAAAACTAATATACCTAATATAGCTGTGTATAGCTGTGCAGTTTTAGTATTTTTAACCTTCTTCCCCAATAATTCTGCTACAGCTGTAGTTCCTCCCATTTTATTGATTACACCAACCATACCACCAATAGATAACAAGAATATTAAAATTGCTGCGTTCCAGGAATCAGCCAAAGACCCTACTAAATATACATCCAAGGTTCTCAGAAATCCATAAAAAGGATTCCATCCATTTAGCATAACAACTCCTATAAAAGCCCCTAAAAATAGAGATACTAATACCTGCTTTGTTACAAATGCTAATACAATTGCCAATAATGGTGGTAAAATAGATAACCAACCAAAATCAACGGTGTCTTCCCCTTCCGCAAAGACTGGTACAGTTAAAGCTAAAACAATTAATAAGGCTAGAACTGGGGTCTTTAATTTGTGCATAATAATACCTCCTTTTATATTAATACCTACCACTTAGTGAATTACCTCCACCTATAATTGCTATATTTTCTGTGCTTAAAAAAGTTTGTCTTTTCTAGTTTCCCTTTATAAGATTTTATATCTTGGTTAACACTATATTTTGTATTTCAGTTATTTAGATACGTTATTATATCTATCACGGATTAAACTAATTTTTAAGTGGTAGGTTTTAGGCGGGAAAAAATAACAGATATTGCTTTAACTATTATTAATCTGGCTATAAGTGATACTTTCTTAACAATTCGATTTTAAAATAACCGTTAGGAAAAAATTTTCCTTCGGATGAATATTAAATTGCATCTTATATAAATATTAATTTTTTAAACTAGTTTTGCTATATATTAATCCTGTTATTTGGGAATATTAAATGTCTGCTTATAGAAGAGAATGACTCATGTTGCGGATTCTACTAAAATGAATATATTATATATTATTACCATAAATTTCATTTAATAACTTTTGTATTATGAATTATACAATATTTTACCAATATATGCAATACTATTGACAAATTATTAACGCTGTATTTTTCTGCTATTTTTATAAAAAAAGATGGGCTATTTTACAAACCCATCTCATATTTCATTATAATATTTTCCTTCCTATGAAAATAATCCTTAAGATTTCTAGGCCCTGCAATTATCTCCCTTTCCACATATAATGTCCCATCTTTTCTTGTATTTGTATGCCATTTAATAAGCATTATTTTTCCTTCTACAATTTCTATTCCTGTAATAGAAAAATAGTGTACACAGCTTCCATCATTAAAATATGGCACATCCCCTACTTCTGCAAACGCTGGCATATGATTGTGACCTGCAATTAGCATATGTTTCTCTTTAATTACCCATTTTGTAAGCCTCTTTGCTGCCTTATCCTTCTTCTTGTAATTTTTAGCAGTTCTAGTAGGATTGTTTATTCCATAAAGCTCCAAGGGCCTCCATATATATCTCACCAAAAATCTGCCTAACTGCCAAAGCTCACTGTTAAATATTTCTACCTGATGCCCATGAGTTAGTAATATCTTATTTCTCTTATCTTTATATACAAGGATCAATCCTTCATGAATCTTAATATCAGGAAATAGGGGAACATATTTATTTATTCTCTCATCGTAGAATTCATATAAATTATCCCTTACAAATTTTTCATCTTTCTTTACCATATCATGATTTCCATATATGATGTATAACCTTTTATCCTTGTAAAATTCGGCAAGAATTAAAAATATATCTCTATAGGCTTCAACAATGTCTAAAAACTTTCTGTTCTCCCAAAGTTCATCTCCATCGCCAATTTCTATATAGGTATAACCCTTATCATAGTAATAATTTAAAGCAGCTAAATATAGGTTTTGATTTCTAGAGAAGTTATCTCCCCAACCTCCGTCCCCTCTGTGACAATCACTCATTATGATAATTTTTGAGAAGTCATCAATAACTAT
>ENA-OWOZ01000523-OWOZ01000523.1-bioreactor-metagenome-genome-assembly--contig:-NODE-523-length-48180-cov-7.588986_pt1 | contig 48180 bp, 41 predicted proteins | sample MGYA00238140_ERZ651804 | MGnify/ENA primary metagenome ERZ651804 (study PRJEB26910, sample SAMN07631232) | bioreactor metagenome | isolation source: Switchgrass digestor | place: USA: Dartmouth...
AGGCATGGTTCAGGAACAGCGTATGGGAGATGTCCGGACCCGCCATATCGTGGCAGAAGCTGAAATATCACGGACTGTCTCCTTGACGTGGATCAGTTCGAAACGTCCGGGGTGCCTGGATATGAATTCCGCGGCGTTCACACCCGCACGCCATGCCCAGGCGGCATCGAGCTCAAATGTGACGAGATCGGGGTCGGTATTTTCTATCAGAATATCGATGATCATCTTGTTTCCAAATGAGAGGAAATCGGTGCTGTGATTGTGGTATCCGTATTTCATGCCGACAGACCTGGCCTTGCGCCCGCATTCATTCAGGGTCTCGGCGGCACGGTAGGCTTCATATAATGATCCGATATGCATCCCGGGACAAATTATGTATTTGCATCCTGTATCCGGCAGGTATTTCAACTGTTCATCAGTGTCTTCCAGTTCTACATGGGAACCGATGACCTCCATTCCGATGGAAGCCAGAAAGTCCTTAAGCTCTGAAGGGGTATAACCTCCGTGGAGGGCGTAGAAAATTTCCACACCTGCATAGCCCAGGCCGGCAATTTTCTTCATGACTCCTTCATAGTCGTGGATCAATTGCCGGGAAAAAGAGTCCATCTGAACATAAAACTTGTCCATTGAATCAACAACTCCTTGCAAATCATCTGATCAGATCACGAATGATATGCGCCATATTGTTGGAAAGAACGCTGTAGTGATCGGTTGCATATATGGTTCCGGCCATTTCAGAAACATGAAGGTCATATAACCGTTTGCAAAACCACTCGAATGAGATGTATAACTCGCCGTTTCTGTGCAGGGCTTCGCAGAGCATGGACTCGATATGGCCATCGATCAGGCAGCCGATGACTCCGCGCGCAAACTGCAGCTCTCTGCCGTCATCAAGCCTGAGAGAAGCCGAAAGTGTGTCCCCGGAAGGCGTATATTCCGCACCAAAGACTTCAGCGAGGAAGCGTACAGGGACACAAAGGTACTCTCCTCTGACCTTTTGCCCGCCGTTGAGACCGTGGTATTTGAGCTTCTGCCATTTGATAGCTTTTCCTCCCATAGGGACAACGGAGTTCCTGAACCATGCGTTGGAGCAGCCTTCGGCTATGGCTATAGCAAACTCGTCGCCTTTTCGCGGAATTTTGGGATCTGTCTGGACTATTTTGCCCTCAGCGTCACGGCGTGTACCGGAGAAGAGATAGTCCCACATCAGCTCGGCTTCGTCCAACGCCTGTCCGTGATCCCTGTTCTTGATGTCAAGGAATACAAGGTCAGCTTTTCCGCCGCTGTAAAAGGCGAAATTGTGCTCGCCTTTGATGGCTATTTGGGGAATAGAGGAACATCCGTTGACGGTGAGCCAGTAATCCCGGTTGATCATGTTTCTTTTTACGTCCTCGGGAGAGCAGTCATTTGGCCATGCGTTGAACTCCGGGCGCGTCTGAAATACAGCAAGCGCCCCGCCACGGTTTTTGACCGTACCGTCTTCGTTGTAAAGAAGGCTTTCACCGGTAGGTCCGGCTGACTCACCGATACCGGCCAGCACATTCCCGAAAGCGCGCGCAAACATGGTCGTCATGGCGTTGCCCATTGACATTCCCTGCATATAGATGCGGCCTGTATCGATGTTATACTTCTGCTTCATTATTTCGATAAGCCTGAATACGAGCTTGCAGTCCCGGCTTTCATCCGGGGTGACGGAAGGCGGAATGGGCCTTCCAGCAATAGAAGTCATCTTCATTTCCCTGGGGTGCTCGAGTGCCCACATGCCCGGGGTGTGGGATGACGGAAATACACATATGAAACCCTCTCTGTCTGCCACCATTGTCCATGAACTGTATATGGCCTGCCCCCAGCCGTTCATCAGTCCTCCGTGCATGCTGAACACCAGGGGAGTGGGTTTTGAGGGATCGTAGCTCTCCGGAACGTATTCATACCATGTATCAGGTTCAACGTCGACGATCGCCTCGGTATGCTCCACAAGTCTTTTGGGATAAACCTGCGAGTTATTACCGTTTTCGTTGAGCGTATACTCCGTACCCTTGATCCTTTCGGGAAGATAGTCCCTGTTATCATCATCCGGGATTCCGGGAAGGATCACTATCCTGTTGCTCATTTTTATGCTCCTTTCTCCAAATATGCAAGACCTATATACTTACCGATCATATACACATGTCCGCGGAAGAGGTCTGTCCATCCGCGGACATGCTTTGATTTGGATCTATACTGTCTTATTTATACAGATGACGGAAATTTATCAGCGGCTGTTGAACTGGTCGAGGGCTTCCTGCTTGAGCTCAATGCAGCGATCAATGCCCATGACATGGAGCTGATTGACGAAATCATCATATTTATCCATGGGTAATGCACCGATGATGAATTTCGGTATGGTTTCATTGACATAAGTTTCAATGTCGCTGTAGAGACTGGCGAACTCTTCCGCGGCAGTTGCTTCAAGGGAGATGTTCGGATAATTGTAATCACACTTATCCTCAGCCCAGACCATTATTTCTGTCGGATAAACCGGGTCAAGGAAGCACCAGCCGTTGGTATAGTCGCTCAGACTGGCCTGGAGCATGCTTGCGGCATATAGGCTGCCCAGAGCTGCAAGCGGCATGAGGCCTAATTCATTGTTGATGACATTTTCGGTAATGTTTATGTAGTAGTCGTCGGTAAACTTATATGACAGGCCTTCGATTCCATAGTAAATCAGCATATAGCCGTCAAATGTATAACGATAGTCGACCCAGGATGTGAGGAGCGCAGGATCTTTGCAGGCGGTCGTTATGGCAAGCTGCTCGCTGTTGAATGCTCCCGGATTGACGACGCCCTGGTCAAAGCGGAGATGGGTTTCGTCTCCTTCCTTAAGGACCGGCTGGCGCACCGCAACTACGAATATGTTCGGGTCGGTTGACATTCCGAACTGATAAAGCATCGCACCGAAAGAGTTTGCTCCGTCGGTAGCGCCGCAGGCACCGGAACCGTAATCCTGCCAGCAGACTTCATTGTTGTAGTTAGCAGGATTGACGCTGTAGAAGTCTTTGCGCAAATAACCCTTGTCGTACCATCTTTTCATAAGTTCGACGTAGTTGCGATACTCCGGCTCGGCGGGTCCGTATTTCACCTTTCCGTTCACCTGGTACCATTCGCTGCCTACATCCCAGGCAGAGGAAAATGCGCTGTGCTGGGTCTTTCCGGTCGGGGGTATGGCCAAAGCATACTGAAGAGTGTCGATCTCTTCCAGCATCCTGCCGAGAACGTGATCCCAGTCGTCAATTGTTCTCGGGCGGCCTTCATATCCGATCCTGTCAAGGTAGTCCTTGCGGATGTTCAGCCCCATGTAACCGGGCATGTTCTCCTTGCAGATATTATAGAAGCCCCAGATATTTCCCGAGTTTGTGATCGTCATCTTGCGCGCTTCTTCGGTATAATTGCGGATCGTATTATAGTTGGGGGCATACTTTTCGATAAGTTCATTGAGCCGGATATATACTCCGTCCTCAATAGCTTTGTCTCCGCCGCCGGGATACAGACCGGCATAGTATATCATATCACAGTAATCTTCTGACGCCAGCATAAGCGGGAAAAGGACTGTAACTTCGCTTGATGAAGGATGGACATACTCGATATGTATATTGGTACGGTTTTCCATTTCGATCATGTTGGGGTAGTCCGCATAATTGTCATAGACTGTAGCAAAGCCCGCAGAGATCGGCCACCATGCCGTGAATGTCACTCTTTCTTCGGTCAGCGGAAGTTTCTTGGTTTTCTCAACCATATCGAACTTCATAACATACTGGCCGACATCCGTGATCGGGTTGTCGCCCCAATCGATAGGGGTGTAAACATATCCTCCTTCATTGTCCTCATTTTCGGAGGCATCCTGATCTCCCGGATCACTATCTGTAGATGCAGTGCTGCCGGGAGTGGGGGAAGAAGTGGTTTCGCTGTCGCTCGTTGAACAACCGGTTGCAAAAGCAAGCAGCATTATGGCTGCAAGCAGCAAACATATGGATTTTTCATTTTTGGGCCTCCTTTTTTTGATTTATGGAAGATTATTGTGCTCCATATTTGTGAATCAAGTATAACACCGACAAGTTGCGTAAATATAAATCAGGGATCGAACATTAAGTTCACACATATTTGCACATATATGTGCAAAAAGTATAAATAATAAGGCGTAATTTAATTTAAGAGAAGATAAGATGAAAGAAAATTCACAAGATTATTGATTTGCGTTCGATCAAAATAAACCGCATTATCAACGTAAGCGATTGACAAAAAGCGATGAGTCTATGTTCAGAGCAACTTCCTGATTCTGCTCAGAGGTTCCGAGGATGAATACATATTTCGTTAATTAAAGTAAAAAGTCCAATAAATATGCCTGGTATATGGCAGATATGATAATATTCCGATGTATTTTTGAATACTATATTCTTGTATAATAATGAGCAGGAAATAGTTCCTGCCAAGTGCTTAATTGTGAAATATCAGAGCTTTTCGTGCTGTAGACATTCAGGCAGTATCATAATCCAATGAAAGCGATTGACATTTTTCACAAACATGGTATAGTTTATATAAAGTTAAAATCGGTCTGATTTTGCTGATCGATCTTGATTTGAGAAAAAATCAGAAAGAGGTACTTGAATGAGAAAAATCAGCAATCAAATAATGCTAATAACATACGCAGACAGCATGGGAAAAAACCTTAAGGACCTGTATGAAGTTCTGGATGAGCACTTCAGCGGGGTCATCGAGGGAGTACATATCCTTCCTTTTTTCCCGTCGTCGGGTGACAGGGGATTCGCGCCTATAGATTATTTCAAGGTAGATCCTGCATTTGGTGACTGGGAAGACATCAGGCGTTTTTCGGAAAAATACTATCTTATGTGCGACTTCATGATAAATCACATATCATCGCACAGCGAAGAATTCAAGGATTACATGAGAAATAAGGACGCGTCTCCATACAGGAACATGTTTATCCGATGGAATGAAGTATGGAACGGCGAACCGTCGGAAGAAGACATTGACAAGCTTTATTTTCGCAAGATGACCGGTCCGGTCATGGAATATTCGTTTGATGACGGCAGCAAAGTGAAATTGTGGAATACTTTCGGCCCTGACCAGGTCGACCTGAATCCGTATGATCCTGTAACACAGGAGTATTACAAAAAGAACCTGGAACACCTTGCGCAATACGTGCCGCTTATCAGGTTCGACGCAGTAGCCTATACGACGAAAAGACCGGGTACCAGTTGCTTTTTTGTAGAACCGGAGATCTGGGACGTACTGAAGATCGGAACCGCTCCTCTTAAGAAGACGGGTACGGAGGTACTCTGCGAAGTGCACGAAAACTATATCCTGCAGCAGAAAATGGCCGAAAGGGGCTACTGGGTCTATGATTTTGCGCTTCCGATGCTGTTGCTGCACGGGCTGATGACGGGCCGGACAGACAGACTGATCCATTGGCTCAAGATCTGTCCAAGGAAGCAGTTTACGACACTGGATACTCATGACGGTATTGGAGTAGTCGATGTAAGTTATCTCCTTGAAGAGGAGGAGATCGATTTTGTCTGCAACAGGATCTATAAAAAACTTGAGCCTTTGGATAAGTACCGTAAGTTCCCGATGGGCAGCATGATCAAACAGTCGGGGAAGAAGAGGAGGTACCAGCTCAATATTACTTACTATTCGGCCCTCGACGAAGACGATGACGCGTACTTGCTTGCAAGGATCGTGCAATTCTATACTCCCGGCATACCCCAGGTATATTACGTAGGTTTGCTGGCGGGTGAAAATGACGTCGAACTTATGAAACAGGGCGGAGATCATCGCAATATCAACCGTCATTATTACACCCGTGAAGAAATATCCGAAACCGTCAAAAGGCCGATGCTGCAGAGGATGTATGAGATAATGCGGTTTCGAAATAAATATCCTGCTTTTGACGGGAACATAACTGTCGATGAAAACGCAGGACCGGGAAAACTTGACATCCTTTGGTCCAAAGATGAATACTGGACCAGGCTGAAAGCGGACTTCAGGACAAAAGAGTATACGATCACATATTTCGATAAGGATCTGAATAAAGCGGTCACTTTATAAAGCCGTTCGTATCCAAAGTCATGGATGTGCAGATCATGAATATTACAGGCATCATCAGGTGAAAATGCAATTCTGATTTCAAAAACAAGATCCGGCAAGCATCCATTTTGCCTGCCGGATCTTGATCTTTGATTTTGCTCCGCCTTTGCGGCCGGATAACGAGCTTTATGGTCCAAACGTCGGTCTCGGGCTCACCTTGCTGTGAAGCTCTACCAGTTCTTCGTCATAAGCTTCACGGCATTCACACTCGCGATCTATTATCATTGTATAGCGGTGTTCATTAGTAAATGGATACCACTTTGGCAAGTACTTGTTGTTGGGATCACCGAATTTGGCATAGTTCAATGCCATAGTGCTGAAGATGTTCGCCAGTTTCTGGCCGTATATCGGTTCGTTCAGAGCAAAGACCCTGTCCTCATTCATGAATATATAGCATACTTCTCCGCCGTGCCACAGAGGTACCCAACCGTCTTCCGGAGCGTTGTAGGAAGCAAGGAAAACATAGGTGTTGTCTTTGCCGTTTTCTGCGTGTTTTGATGCGGCCAACAGGGTCGGGACACGAACCATCGAGTCCATGTAAGCCAGATCGAGAATATCGTGTTTTGGATAAGCGTTTCTGAAAAGCGAAATCAGACGATCCGCTTCGGCGCCGAACATCCCCTTAAGGAAGGATACTTTGTCTTCCTCGGACATCGCTTCCTTTTCTTCGGGTGTGAGTTTGACCATAGGGAATTCTCCCAGGGTGGAGCCGAAAATGATTGGTTTATCCTTGGACCATGGCATGAAGCCGACATCGCCCGGGAAACCGGGGAAGTAATCATTCGGTATCGGACCCCAGAAAACGCGGATGCCGGATTCGGCCAGCTGACGCGATACTTTTCTGTAAGCCGCGGCCAGGTCGTCGAAGGAGACCTCATATATTTTTTCGATGTTTTCCTTTGTGATACCCAGTTCGTCCAGCATCGCCTTTGCGCAGATCCTGCTGTTCTCATCAGCTTTGTCCGAAAAGCTGCCCATTGCTCCGCTGAGGACGATCCCGCGCTGGAAGTAAGGTGCCGCTTCCTCTATCTGGTACATGCACTGCACTTTGCCGCCGCCGCCTGAATGCCCGCAGATAGTCACATTGTCGGGATCTCCGCCGAAAGCCTCAATATTTTCGTGTATCCATTTGAGAGCGGCAACCAGGTCCGCGATGCCGACATTTACGGAGTTCTTGAATTCTTCACCGTAGTCTGCCAGGTTCATATGGCCCAGGATATTGAGACGGTGGTTGATCGATACAAAAACGATATCACCGTAATGTGCCATATTGAAACCGTCAAATGAATACTCCTCCAGTGCGCTGCCGGCAAAGTAACCTCCGCCGTGCATCCATACGAATACAGGCTTCTTTTCGCCGTTAAGTGTCCTTGGCGCCCAAATGTTGAGATTCTGGCAGTCTTCGCTCTGCTTTTGGAGCATGTGCAGGCCCCTATAGTATGAGGGCGGGTTAGGGGGCATCAGCTGCATAGAGATGGGACCGTATGTATAAGCGTTCCTGATGCCTTCCCAGGGCTGCTGATCGACAGGCATCTGGAATCGCTTTGCTTCCGCATACTTCACTCCCATGAAGATATTGACATCGCCATAAGTCACACCGCGAAGCTTGCCGAATTTCGTCTCGACAACGGGTTTTACCGGATCAAAGACATATTTGTTCATCTGATCACACCTCTCTAATTTTAACGCATGATAAACGTTTGACATTTGCAAATATTGTATCATAACAAGGATGGTTTTTCAATTACGTTATCAGAAAATCAGTACTTAATTTAATTAAACCGTGATATTTTCCGCTAATTCTTATGATTTCAATACTGTTTTGATTATTGGCTGCTCAAATGACAAGACCCTGTGCGGCAACCTCTTACTGGCATTGCGGGAAAATAGTTGATGCAATATCCCGGCAGGTAGTGTAAAATTAAATTGAGCCATTTATGAGCCATCTGAACTTTTGAACTGATCCGGTGTAGCGGCGGATGATTAAATCAGTGAGGATAGGCTTTCCTTTAGAATAGCCTTTACATATAGTCTTATAGCGCTGTCATATATTAGTGCTGTCAGATATCCGGATTTATGAGTCAAGATGTTATTCTTTGAAACTGCTCAGAAAAGCTCAGAAACTATCTGAAGCGGTACTGGATCCTCATTTTATCGCAGCCTTTACCGTTCAAATCCGATAGCGTTAAATATTACTGAACAAAAACCGGATTATAACGTCTAATGATATGAGTCGTGTTCAGACCTGAACTGACATGAAAACCGGGTTGAGGGGGGTGGAAGGATCGAATGCAAGCGATTGCAGAGATTTAGGCAGGGGAAAATCCATATATGTTTCAATGAGAAAAATAACTGGTTGATCGATCATGGATCAATATCAGATGAATCGACATGAAATAACTGCAAAGAGGATAAGAAAATGAAGAAAATAATCTCGTGTATTCTTGTTATAAGTCTCCTGGTTACATACGCCTCATCACTTGATTTCTTCACAGAGGCAGGCATAGGGTCATACATAAGGAAAAATGCGATCGATCTGGCGGACGGGACGAAGCTGAATATCAATACCTTACAGCATGTGACGGCAGGACAAACGGAAGAGCGTTATCTGGAATATACTCCCGGATCGCAGGTAAAGCCGGTCGTGGCCTATGGTTCGGTCTTATACGGAAAATCCTCGATAGCGTATGTGGCAAACTATGTAAAAGAGCGCGGCAAGAACGTTGTGGCGGGAATAAACGGTGACTTTTTCTTTGTCGATACCGGAATACCTGTCGGGATCGTTGTGACAGACGGTATCCTCCGCAGCTCGGATTCGGGCCAATATGCCGTAGGATTTTTCCCCGACGGTTCTGCGATCATCGCAAAGCCGGAATTGACAGTTAGACTGGTTACCGATACCGGATATACCTTGAAAGTCGATTATGTAAACAAGCAGAGAAAGAACTATGGCGTCTACTTGCTGACGCCTGATTACTCCGCCAATACCCGGACGTCGGATGAAGGCACCACGATCATACTGACAAATGTGTCCGGTGATTTGAGAATAGGCGGCACTGTAACGGCTACAGTTTCTCAGGTAGTCAAAGGTTCCGCGCCGCTTCCGTTGACTCCCGGAACGATGGCGCTCACCGCGACGGAAGAAAACGGGCTGGCCGCACTGCTGGATGGCGTGGCCGGGTCAAATCAGGTAACGATCAGCATAACTTCGACTGATCCTGCCTGGAGCGATGTCATATACGCTGTCGGAGCAGGACAGCTCTTAGTAAGCAACGGAAATGTCGTTTCCGGTCTTCCTGCCGGAAGCGCACCAAGGACCTCGGTTGGAATAACGCCTGAGGGCAAGGTGGTCTTTTACACCGTTGACGGCAGGCAGAGCGGGTATTCGAACGGTATGGACCTTACCACCCTGGCAAAACGGATGCAGTCATTGGGTTGCGATATAGCGGTGAACCTTGACGGCGGCGGATCCACTGCCATGATCGCCCGGTATCCCGGATATGACGCGACCGAGACTATAAACAGACCTTCTGACGGAAGCCTTCGTTTAGGGGCAAACTATATTTTGCTTGTAAATGAAGCGGTGCCAAACGGAACAGCTAAGAATCTGCATCTGTATCCGATCGACCCGATAGTATTGGCAGGCTCGACGCTTTCATTTTCGGTAAAGGCTACCGACTCGGGTTTTTATCCGGTCAATGCGCCTGCAGGAATACATTTTGCCGTTTCGCATCTCTCAAGCTCGATCGACGCTGAAGGGAGATTTACTGCCGGAAACCAATCGGGAAAAGTCACCGTTTATGCTTCTGCAAGCGGGATGCAATGCGGGACGGAAGTTACGATCGTAGATACGCCGACATCGATAAGTATTTATAACAACGCAACAGGGAAGGCCATTCAGTCACTTGACATTGAGCCTTCCGGGAGCGTGGACTTGAACGCTTCCTCAAGCCTCTACGGTGTGAACGTTGTCAGCAGCGATGATGCATATAAATGGGAGATCGTAAACGATGCTGGTGATATCGGTACCATTGACAAAAACGGGATATTTGTGTCATCCATGCTTGCGGGAAGCAGAGGGAAGATCCGTGTAACAGCCGGTCAGCGTGTCGTTGAGATACCCGTTGTCGTCGGAGCGGCTGACCAGATCCTTGATACGTTCGAAAATCAGTCGAATACCGGCCTGACTGTCGGAAACGTGAACATAAGCGCTTCCATCAATAGGGATAAGGAATTTGTACGCTTCGGAGATGCGTCGGGCATGATAGCCTATGATTTTACCGGTGTCGAACAGGACGCTTTGTCGCTGCCGGCCAGATGGAGCATACCGATAAACAGCAAATATTTGCATTTATGGTTGTATGGAGACGGATCCGGAAATGCTTTCGGACTTGAGGCACTGAGCAAAAGCGGCAAGAGCTCATACATTGCCGTATGCAGGATGGACTTCAGGGGATACAGGCATTTCGCCGTAAGCCTGCCGTCGGATGCCGCCGAAATAAGTGCATTGAATATCCGGAAGGAGAGCGTAACAGGTTCCGGGACAATATATATCGATCAGATGGTTTCTTCCTATTATGCCGAACCGGATACGATGCTGCCTGAGATTGAAATGTTGTCCGTTGATACGACCAGCTCTCCAGGCAAATTAATGCTCCGTGCAAGGATAACGGACGGCAGTCTGCCGGTTCCCAAAAACAGGATCTCGTTGACTTTGGACGGCAGTCCCGCGGCTTTCAGTTACTCCGAGGCGTCTGCAGAGCTTTCAGCGACCATAGCGATAGCGAATAATGATATGATCCACAGGATCACGATAAAGGCTGTCGACGCGTTTGGAAACATATCAACGGTTTCACTGGACTATGAACCTTCAGGTGCGATCAAGTCAGTATTTGCTGACACTAAAGGGCATTGGAGCGAAAAGTATGCCGCCTACCTATATAACCAGGGCGTCATAAACGGGGTGGTACGAAACGACGGCGTATACTTTTACCCGACGGATCTCATGACAAGGGCTCAGTTTGCCGTAATGCTGACGAATTATCTTGGGCTCGATAAAATAGACTATTCCCATGTAAAATTGCCGTATGCGGACCTTGACAAGATCCCGAACTGGGCAAGGAATGCCGTTGCCGCAATGTATGAAAACAGAGTATTCCTTGGCAAAAATGTAGGAGGATCTTTGATTTTCGATCCGGATGCACCGATAACAAGGGCACAGGTCATGACTGCAATCGGCAGGACACTTCCCAAGGGGATGGGCGCAGCGCAGATCGACTTCTACGACAGAGGCGAGATCCCGGACTATGCAGCGGAATTCGTGGGGATCCTTGTCAAAGCAAAAGTCCTTACGGGATATACCGACGGGACGATCCGCCCTAACCTGAATGTCCAGAGAAGCGAAGCGGTCAAGATGCTCTATGGACTGTTCTAGGACAAATTTCTTCCTTCCCCGTCTTGACAGTATGACATAAAAGTGCAATGATGGATGTATTCGGTCATAAACCGTGCCGATCACAGATCACATAATCGTGGTCAAGCCCAGCATGTATAGGAGATTTTGAAATACAATAATCTTTTTGATGCGGAGGAACATATGCCAAGGGTAATCACATTTGGGGAGATAATGCTCAGGCTTTCTCCCGAAGGATACAACAGGTTCGTACAAGCTGACCGATTCTGCGCAACGTTCGGCGGCGGAGAAGCCAACGTAGCCGTGTCACTTGCAAATTTCGGCATCGATTCGGCTTTCGTAACGAAGCTCCCGAAGCACGAAATAGGGCAGATGGCACTCAACAGCTTGAGACGTTTCGGAGTCGATACGAGTTGCATCGTACGCGGAGGTGACCGTCTGGGGATATATTTCCTGGAAAAAGGCGCCTCCCAGAGGGGATCGCTTTGCATATACGACCGGGCCGGCTCTTCAATAGCGGAAGCCATACCGGAGGATTTTGACTGGGACAGGATTTTCGAGGGTGCCGATTGGTTCCATTTCACGGGCATCACGCCTGCACTGGGTCCCAACGTTGCGGAGATCTGCCTGATCGCGTGCAGGACTGCAAAGGAAAAAGGGCTGACCGTGTCATGTGACCTTAACTATCGCAGCAAGCTTTGGACCCGTGAACAAGCAGGAAAAACCATGAGCGAGCTGTGCAAATATGTGGATATTTGCATTGCCAATGAAGAGGACGCATTCGATGTATTCGGGATCAAGGCTGAGGGATCCGATGTCAATATGGGGATCCTGGACAGGGAAGGATATAAAAGTGTCGCTCGTCAACTTCTTGAAAGATTTTCTCTGAAAGCTGCCGCAATCACGCTGCGCACATCGTACTCCGCAAGTGACAACGGCTGGGCGGCAATGATATATGACGGAAACGACTGCTATTTCTCAAAGGAGTATAGGATACACATAGTGGACCGAGTCGGAGGCGGTGACAGCTTCTGCGGAGGACTGATATACGGTCTCATCAGCGGCTGGGAAACGCAGAAATCACTTGAGTTTGCCGTGGCTGCTTCATGCCTGAAGCAGACGATCGAAGGAGACTTCAACATGGTGTCCGTAGGTGAAGTCACAAAGCTGATGGGTGGAGACGCTTCGGGCAGGGTCCAGCGCTGAGCGGCTTTCATCGCCTGACAAATACCTGACATATATTTTCATGTTTTTGTCTTGACTTTGTCAATGACTGACATTATAATGATTTGGAAATTATTCTATGATGAAAGGAGGCCGGAGCAATGATCATTTACTTCCATAATGAAGCAAAAAACTTCATCAATAATGAATATCTGCGATATATCCGGCCTTGCGGGCGCAAGTAACTCTGAACGATTGCGTGCAAGGGCGGAAAACTGTGGCCCTTGTCTATAAGTAAAGATGCCGCAGGAATTTTCACCTGCGGCTTTTTTCGCCCAAAGGGCAGACAGGGGCTCATAACAAGGAGGAAAAAGCTTGAACAGAAAAAGGATAAAGGCTTTATTTGGCTTTCTCAAGGGATATAAGTTCTTATTGCTGATCAGCCTTTTACTTATGGTTGCAGAACTGCTGCTGAACTTCGTAACACCGCAGTTCCTTTCGGTCACTTTTGACTCAATATTGAATATCGAAGACACGGTATTGGATACCGGGGACTCAGTATTGGATCCCGATGACACAATATTGAGTACCGAGGATATCGAACCGAAGTCAAGTGTCCCCAATTATATCATGTGGTTCATAGACGCCGTCGGGGGTGTGGAACATATACGCAGCAACCTGTGGATCATGGCTTTGGCCATGATCGGATTACAGGCATTGCGGGGGCTTTTGACCTTCAGCAGGAGCTTTACTACCAGCAAAGCCTCCGAAGGTACTATAAAGAGGCTTCGCGACCGTCTTTACTCGCACGTGCAGAACCTTCCGTTCAAGTACCATGTGTCTGCACAGACGGGAGATCTGCTCCAAAGGGCTACAAATGACATTGACACTATCAGGAGATTTATTGCCGGTTCATCTCTTGAGCTGATCCGCACGATACTGCTGTTTGCCATAGGGATCTTTGTCATGGCAAGGATCCATGTGCCGCTGACTGTCCTCTCACTGGTCCTGGCTCCGGTCATCGTTGGCACTTCGATATTCTTCTTTAAAAAGATCCAGAAGCTTTTCATGGAAGTAGAGGAAGCCGAAAGCACCGTATTCACGATAGTCCAGGAGAACCTGACCGGGGCGAGGGTGGTACGCGCCTTTGGACGCCAGCGGTATGAGCTTGATAAGTTCAACAAGGCGAATGTGACCTTAAGGGACGAGATCATCAAGCTCAACAACATGTTCGCGTACCTTTGGGGTTCGCTGGATGTTATAAGCGGAGCCCAGATCGTGATCGTCGCTGTATTCGGCATCATGTTCACTGTTAAAGGCAGCCTTACGCTGGGGCAGTATATCGCTTTTACAAGCTACGTTTGGTTCTTCCTGTGGCCTTTGCGCGGCTTCGGGCGTGTCCTGTCCGACTTCGGCAGGACCCTGATCTCGGTAGGAAGGGTGCAGGAGATCCTCGACGAGAAAGAGGAAGAGGGATTTGAAGAGGGTCTCGAACCGGACATGAGCGGTGACATCGTTTTCAAAGACGTATGTTTCTCCTATGGCAACCAGGAAGTCCTGAAAGACCTCAACATGACGGTCAAGGGTGGTCAGACGGTTGCCATCCTTGGCGGAACCGGTTCGGGAAAATCGACTTTGGTCCAGTTGCTGCAAAGGCTGTATGATATTCAAAGCGGCAGCATCACCATAGGCGGTGTTGACATAAGGGATATCAAGAAGTCATATCTTCGCAGCAGGATAGGGATCGTGCTTCAGGAGCCTTTCCTTTACTCAAAGACGATCCTTGAAAACATTGCGATCAAGATGGAAACGCCTGACATAGAAAAGGTCAGGGAAGCTGCCAGGGTCGCCGCCATCCATAACGACATAGAGAGTTTTGAGAAGGGCTACGATACTGTCGTGGGCGAGCGCGGTGTCACTCTTTCCGGCGGACAAAAGCAGCGTGTCGCGATCGCGCGTGCCCTCATAGGGGACAGCGACATCCTGATTTTTGACGACTCACTGTCCGCAGTGGATACCAAGACCGACGCGAGCATAAGGAACGCGCTGAAGTCCCGCAGGCAGGGAACGACGACCTTTATCATTTCGCACCGCATCACCACCCTGATGGAAGCTGATAAAATATTCGTCCTCAAGGACGGCAAGGTCGTTGAAGAGGGGACCCACGAAGAGCTGCTCAAGGTCGGCGGCATCTATAAGCAGACATATGATATCCAGTCTTCACAAGTAGTTTGATAGGTCTAGAATTATTAACAGACATAAAGGGGCGATAAACGATTGAGCGCGATCCAGGAACAAGATTACAGCGCCCGCAAAGTCAACTTTAAGACATGGCGCAAAATACTCGGATATGCAGCCGAGAATAAAAAATATATATTTATAGCGATAGTCTTCGGAATGCTGACAGGCATACTGGATTTATGTACCCAGTACGTTTCGATGTGGGCGATCGACGGATTTATTTCTCCGAAGACCACAGAGCGCTTACCGCTTTTCATACTGACGTCCATATTGATTCAAATTGGCTTCGGTGTTTTTACCCTGATGTTCGTCCAGGCATGCGGAAAGCTTGAAGCACACCTGTCGGAGGATATAAGAAGGGAGGCGTTTGCCCGCCTTCAGACCATGAGTTTTTCGTACTTTGACAGGACTCCCGTCGGATACCTGGTAACGAGGCTGACAAACGACGTCACGCGTGCCACCGAGACTATTTCCTGGAGCTTCATTGACGTCGGATGGGGCACAATGGCCATTATTGCAAGCCTCATCGGAATGTTTCTGGTAAACGTAAAGCTTTCTCTGATACTCATAGCGGCGATCCCTGCGATGGTGATCATATCGGTAGTTTTCCAGAAGCAGATACTGAAACACCAGAGGGAGACCCGCAGGCTCAACAGCATGATAACATCCTCATTCAACGAGGGGATCATGGGTGCAAAAACGACCAAAACACTGGTCAGAGAAGAACTGAACAACAAGGAAATGTTCAAGCTTACCGGCAATATGCGCAGGGCATCTATGCGCGCTACAATGATTTCCGCTTTATATATGCCGGTGGCATCGTTTGTGATAAGTATTGCTGTGGGTACAGTGCTGAACGTAGGCGGAATTTATGTCCTCGGTGAATATATCACCTTAGGTGAACTCAATTTCTTTATCTCGATAGGCAACTTCATGTTCGAGCCGATACGCAACTTTTCAAGGATTTTCGCAGAGCTTCAGACATCGCAGGCCGCAGCCGAACGTGTTGCCGAAGTACTGGATGCCCAGTCTGACATAATCGACTCGAGTGAAGTGGTGGCCAAATACGGTGATCTTTTCGATCCCAAAACCGAAAACTGGGAACCCATCAGAGGGGAAGTCGAGTTCCAGAACGTGTCTTTCAGCTATATAGACGGGGAAGAAGTACTCAAGAACTTCAACCTGAAGGTCGAAGCAGGACAAAATATCGCGCTTGTCGGCGAGACGGGCAGCGGAAAGTCCACCATAGTCAATCTCGTTTGCAGGTTCTACGAACCGCAGGAGGGACGCATACTCATTGACGGCAAGGACATCCGAGAGCGAAGCCAGCTCTGGCTGCAGTCAAATCTCGGATATGTCCTGCAGACCCCTCAGCTGTTTTCGGGCACGATACGTGACAACATCAGGTACGGAAAGCTTGATGCCACGGACGAAGAAGTGGAAAACGCGGCTAAAATGGTCGGAGCCCACGAGTTCATCACCAGTCTCGATAAGGGATATGATACCGAGGTCGGCGAAGGCGGCGGGCTGATATCCACCGGACAGAAGCAGCTGATATCGTTTGCCCGTGCGATCATAGCAGACCCGAAGATCTTCGTCCTTGACGAGGCAACGAGCTCGATCGACACGGAATCAGAGATCAAGATCCAGAAAGCCAGCGAAAAACTTCTTCGAAACAGAACGAGCTTTATCATTGCGCACAGGCTCTCAACTATAAGAGATGCGGACCGCATCCTTGTCATTGACAAGGGTGAGGTCATAGAGCAGGGAACCCATAACGAGCTCATGGCTTTAAAAGGACACTATTATGAGCTTTACACAAATCAATTCAAGTCCGAAAAGATCCAGGAGTCACTGAAAGTGCTTGAATAAGCCTAAATTAGCTTTGAAACAGTCGGTGGACATCCTCAGATCGGCAAAAAACCCTCTGTGTTGACGCAGAGGGTCAATTTGTCTACCACAGGCGGACAAAATTTGACATTTGTCTATTTTCCATACTTCACATTTTAGAAAATATATGGTATAGTATAATAGAGTGAATTACTATGTTAAACTAATAATACGGTAAAACGCCTTTTGAAAAGAGGAGTCGTCTATGATATCGAAATTGAAGGATCCCAAGATGGATGAACTGTTCAAGGCAATCCTGTCCCTCAAAACGATTGAGGAGTGTTATTGCTTTTTTGATGATCTCTGCACGGTATCCGAGCTGAAAGCGATGGAACAGCGTTTCCAGGTTGCAAAGATGCTCAGCCAGGGCCGCGTCTACAGCGAGATCGCTGTTGAGACCGGTGCAAGTTCTGCCACGATCAGCCGTGTCAACCGTGCGTTGCTTTATGGTTCGGACGGTTATAAAACAGTGCTGTCAAGGCTGGAGAAGTAATGGCCTACGAAGTCTTATCCTCCGCCTACGATCTGCTTACCCGTGATGTAGATTATGAGTCGATCGCGGCGTCTATTGTCCGTTTGTTCCGATCGCGCGGACTCGAGAGAGGCACAGTTCTCGATCTTGCATGTGGCACCGGTACTCTCTCATACCTGCTGGCAAAGGCGGGCTATGAGGTCATCGGCATAGATTCTTCCGGGGAAATGCTGGCCATGGCGGATTTCAAAAGAGATGATGCCGGCGATGTCATTCAACCCATTTTCATCATGCAGGATATGCGCGATTTGGATCTATACGGGACGGTAGACGCGTGTGTATGCATGCTGGACAGTGTAAACTATATATTGGAGCCGGAAGATCTTTTGAAGGTGTTCCGGCGCGTCCATTTGTTCCTCAATCCCGGCGGGATATTCCTGTTTGACGCAAATACGCCTGTGCATTTTATGAATGTGGACGGGAAGACGTTTTGCGACGAGGACGAGAGTGCCGGAGTTTTTTGCGTATGGGGCATAGCCAGGACGGACGACCCCAACATATACCAGTACAAGGTCGACCTGTTTACAAGGGTCGGCGACGGGAACCGAAGGGATCTCTGGAGAAGGGATAGCGAGGAGCAGTTCGAATATGCCTATGAGCCGGAACTGCTGCGGACACTGCTGAGCCGGGCAGGATTCACCGACATAAAGATGTCCTCCGGCATAGAAGGAGAGGCACTTACAGGCAATGAAAGCCGGATATACGTAACGGCATTGAAGGCATCTGTTTGACGGAAGGAGCATTTCATATTGGGCAAGATAGTACGAATGAACAGTGCTGACGGGTTTTTGCTCGCATCGGCGATAGACAGCACCGACATCGCTGCCGAGGCAGCAAGGATCCACAACACTTCTCCGACCGCTTCTGCGGCATTGGGAAGAGCGCTGTCTTTGGCTTCGCTGTTTGGAAAGACACTGAAAGTACAGGGGGGGTCGGTAACTCTTCAGTTCAAGGGAGGAGGCCCCGGCGGAAGTCTGATCGCAGTATCGGACAACGACGGAAATGTCCGCGGCTATATACAGCATCCCAATGTTGACGTCCCCCGTAAACCGAACGGAAAACTTGATGTGGGCGGTCTGATCGGAGGGGAAGGCAACCTTACAGTCATTAAGGACCTGCGGATGGAAACGCCCTATATAGGCACAGTCGGTCTTCTGAGCGGTGAGATCGCGGAAGACCTTGCCGCTTACTTTGCTGAGAGTGAACAGGTACCCACTGCTTGCGCTGCGGGCGTCCTGATAAATCCGGACGGTACTGTTTCATGTTCCGGCGCATACATGATCCAACTCATGCCGGGTTACGGAGCAGAAAAGGTCGATAAACTAGAGCGGCAAATATTGCAGGCAGGCAATGTGACAGACATGCTTCGTGACGGACTTGGACCGGAAGAGATTTTGAGGAAGGTTGTCGCAGACGAAGAACTGATCGTAATTGAAGAACTTGATGTGCAGTACAAATGCTACTGCAGCAGAGACAGGGTAGAAAGTGCTTTGGTGAGTATCGGGGCAGAAGAAATCGAATCACTGATCACGGAGCAGGGAATGGCTGAAGTGACCTGCCAGTTTTGTGACAAGGTATATAACTTTACATTAGATGAACTGAACGAAATACTCGAAATCGCACGGAATAAGTAATGCAAACTCAGTAAAGAATATTGACGGATGAAATCAAGTCATGGATCATTGAAGCGATCCCTTTCGCATCACATGATGATCGACTTGATATAAGGCATCGAAAATCGAATCAGTAAATCTGGGTTTGTAATGGAAGATATGATCAACCGTTTGCTTGATCCTGTAAAAAATGCTGCAGCAAGTTTTTGCGTGAGGTTTACAGATAAGCTTCGCGCTTATTTGTGCAATAAAAAGCGCCGCCGTTTAAAGGCGGCACTGTTGTTTTTTAGATCGGTATACAGGGACGACATACCCGCTGTTGCTGCCGAAACGGCTTTCTTTCTGCTGCTTTCTCTTTTTCCTCTTATAGCGGTTGCGGGTGCCGTGCTGGCAAAGTATTCGGATGTTATCCGAAATGAGATCTTCGGATATATCCTGCCCGGATCGGTCGCTGAAGTGCTTGTCCCGCTTATAAAGGAAATAGAGGAGAAAGCAAGCCTGTCCCTGGTCTCCCTGCTTGTCTCCCTCTGGTCGGCGTCGACCGGCATCTGGGCACTGATGCGCGGAATATGTAAGGCATATACGGGACAATACCCGCAAAAACCTTTCTTCAAAAGGCTCATAGCCCCGTTGTTCGTTTTGGTCTTTCTGGTCGTAGTTGCATTCGGGCTGGCTGTTTGGGTGATCGGAGAAAGCCTGGTATATAAAGAAGGAAGGAACCTGTCGTTGGCAGTTTCCATTCTTAAATATGCAGGGGTTTTTGCAGGCATCATGCTGTTCAACCTGGGACTTTATGCATATACGCCTGGTTATGACCTGAATAAACGATGCCATATACCGGGAGCGATCGCGGCATCGTGTGGATGGATGCTGGCCAACAGAGGATTTGAGATATATATCAGAGATATAATCAACTATTCGGCGCTGTATGGCAGTATTGGGGCATTTCTGGGGCTTGTTCTATGGCTGTTTGCGATCAGCATGGTGATCCTGTTTGGAGCGGAAATAAATGCGGCGGTATTTTCATACAGGGCTGGCGAGTGCTGACATCATGCGATCAATCTTATATATTCTTTATTGCCTGACAAAGTATGGTGCATATTTTGCGGCAACGAGTATGGCTTCGATCATGCTCACAGGACTGGCTATACCTTTTCCCGCAATATCGTACGCGGTACCATGGTCAACGGAAGTCCTGAGGATCGGCAGGCCGTTCGTTACCGATATGGTCCGTTCAAAGTCAAGAGTTTTTGTCGCAATGTGACCCTGGTCATGATAGAGCGAAAGGACGGAATCATATCGGCCGTTGAGTGCCAGATGGAAAACGGAATCTGCCGGTACCGGGCCGGTTACTTTATATCCCATATCGCGCAGGGTTTCTACTGCGGGAGCTATCTGATCTACTTCTTCCGTACCGAACAGTCCATGTTCGCCGCTGTGCGGATTCAACCCTGCGATGGCCATCGTAGCGTTGCGCACGCCCAGCTTTTCGAGTGCTTTATAACAACGCATAACTGTATCTATTATCCGATCAGTCGTCACCAGGTCGCATGCTTTTCGCAGTGAAACATGACGGGATAAGAAAAATACTCGCATACCGCGTACTTCAAACATAGTAAGCGGGTCTTCGGTGTTGGTAAGACCGGCCAGGATTTCCGTATGCCCAATATATGGAATGTTTCCTGCTTTGAGTGATTCCTTGTTTATCGGGGCAGTCGCAATTGCGTCTGCCTCGCCCTTCATTGCAAGGTCAACGCATTTTTCTATATATTCGTATGATGCTTTGCCGCAGAGGGCTGAGATCTCGCCCATCCTGAACTCCGACGGATCGGCATTGTGCAGATCTATGACGTTTATTATTCCTTGCCTGAATACTCCCATTGAGGGGGTACTGATAATGTGAAAGTCCGTTTTTAATCCGGACAAACGGGCAGCCTCCGCCAGGACTCTTGAATCACCGACGATAAAGCAGTCTGTATTCTTTGTAACCGATGGATCCAATAGTGCTTTAACAGAGATTTCCGGGCCGATACCGGCCGGGTCCCCCATTGGAACGGCGATTAATGGCTTTATAAAAGGCATCGGGATCTCCTCTATTCGGTTATCGATTTGATCTGTGTGAAGGGTTATAACACATTTTTTATATTATACCAGCTTTGACTTTTATTTACAACATGTCTGTTTATCGGGAGACCGCCGAGATGACCTTCCAAACACTTACAGTATGAAGCGATACCCCTCGGTCAATAATTCATTCAGGTTCAGGGATTCCTGAAATGGATGAAGATGAACCGGAGGAGGATCAGAAGTGCATGGAAAGGTTGAGATCTGTGGTGTCAACACATCAAAACTGAAGGTTCTTTCTGGCAAGACGATCCAGAAATTGCTTGAAAGAACGAAAAAGGGGGATAAAAAGGCCAGAGAAGAGCTGATTACAGGAAATCTCAGACTCGTACTAAGCGTCATACAGCGCTTTGGCAACCGCGGCGAGCCTCTTGACGACCTTTTTCAGGTAGGCTGTGTCGGTCTGATCAAGGCGATCGATAACTTTGATACCTCGCATGATGTCAAGTTCTCCACTTACGCCGTACCGATGATTGTAGGGGAGATCCGCAGGTATCTCAGGGACAACAGTTCTATCAGAGTAAGCAGGTCAATGCGCGACACGGCATACAAGGTGCTGCAGGTAAAGGAGAGGATGACTGCGGAAAAGCAGCGCGAACCGACTACCGATGAGATTGCCAAGGTCTTAGGTATTCGCAGGGAAGACGTCGTATTTGCATTGGATGCGATCACCGACCCGATTTCCCTCTATGAGCCGGTTTACTCGGACGGCGGAGATGCGATCTGTGTAATGGACCAGGTGAGGGATATCAAGAATACCGATGAAAATTGGCTTGAGCATATTGCCCTGGCTGAGGCGGTTTCAAGGCTGGGAGAAAGAGAACGGCATGTCCTCGCAATGAGGTTTTACGACGGCAAGACTCAGATGGAGGTTGCATCCGAGATCGGAATCTCCCAGGCGCAGGTCAGCCGATTGGAAAAAAACGCGATAAATCAAATAAGAAAACATTTGTGACTCCGCCAAGGACAACCAAGGGGACGGTTCTCCTGGCCGGAAACAGCCAAGGGGACGGTTCTCTTGGCTTTTCTGCAAAGGGAAAGCCAAAAAAGCCAGAAGCCATAGGGACGGGAAGCCATAGTGACGGTTCTCTTGGCCTTCTAGTAAAATGAATACTCCAGTTTTCGCAAAAACAACAAGGCGCTCCTGTTTTTACGGAGCGTCTTGCAATTTGCGAAGAATTACGAGACAACCGTACCCGAGTCCTTTTCTATGCCAAGAGAACCGTCCCCTTGGTTGCCACCGTCCCATGGTTGTCCTTGGATGGCTGAATAGCTGCCTGCCAAGAGAACCGTCCCCTTGGCTGCCCTTGGCTGCTTGACCTTTTCCTTGGTCTCGGCCAGGAGAACCGTCCCCTTGGCTGGCTTTGGCTAGATCGTCAGAACACCGTCGTCGCCTTCGACAAGGATCAGGATCTGTTCTTCCATTCCCGTTTCGGCGTTGATATAAATAAGGCAGCGCTGTCCATATTCGTCCACGCATTTTAATTCATAACACAGTTTTTCATACTTACCCATGCTGGGGATAACGGCAAGTCTGATGTTTTCTACCGTGAGCCCGTCAGTGACCATATCGCGGACCGATTCTTCGGTCAGTTTTATTTCGGGAAGCGTACGTTCGCCGTGACTCATTAGATAGCCCAAAAACTCAAGGCCGACTATCTGGCCGTCGTCCTGCGCAACCGAGACCTTGATGAGGTCCGGATAATATGTGATATCATCTTTGGTATACGCGAAATTAACTGTAAGGATATTGTTGCGGGAGATATAATAGCTGGTTTCCATGCCGTCAAAACCGTTGTTTGACAGGAAATCCTTGGCCTTCTTTACGCAGTCTTCAACCGAGAGGACGGTCTGTTCAACAGTTCTTGAATGCATCATATTATGGATAAAGCCGCCGGCCTTGGTGATATCCACATACATATTCCCGCTTACGGTTTCTGCAACAAAAGAGTATACCGGTATATTGCCGTTGCCTTCTCCGTCATCCTTGACAATGGAGATATCGAGCTTGAATATCTCGGCGACCCGCTTTCTTGCATCTTCTCTGCTTATTTCTTCAGCGTTTTGCAGCATCATCGGCTTCATCTTGCTTATGTGGTCTGAAAACGGCCCGTCGTAAATAAGCCCGGCATATTCGGGGAACTGGGTCTCGATATCCTTGATCGTCTCGCTTATGGAGTTTATCTGTTGTTCGGGATTTGAAGCATAAATCGCTGTCCCTATTGAAAGTCCGTCATTATAGATGCGCTGATATAGTTCGTTGAGGTTTACGGATAGCTGGTAAGCCGCATCGGATAATGCTGCGATATTCTTCTTGTCTTCATCGGTTATTTCCAGGCCCGATGCTTCCTTTCGGGCAATATTATACGCATAGTCGCCAACCTGGCTCAGGAATTTTGCCGTGCGCTCCAGCTCGACATGCGAAAAGGGGAGATTCGCAAGTGCGTAGGTTGCCATCGCCGACTGGCGCGACACTTCGGCGGACAGCGAAGCTATCATGGAAGGCGTAGATGCGTAACGCCCTTTTTGAAGTGTTGTACTGATCTGCTCAATACTTGTGGTAAGCTCGGCAAAATTGTGCTGATATCCTGCTTCAAGAAGCCAGCGGTAATGTTTGGCCTCTGCATATCCTGTGTAGACGAAGCCGCTCAGCACGAGTATGAGAGCGACAGTATAGCTGATCAGTCGTACCTTAGTTCTTCTTTTCATCGTTAAACCCCACTTCATTGATGGTTGTATGTCGAGATATGCCGTTCCTGCTGCGGCAGACAGAAAATGCCGGTTTTGAAGGCATAATTGTTTAGAAAGTCATAAATATGCGTTTATATCATTTGTTTTCATCGAAGCAAATATTCAGTTAGCAAATCGGGCAGATCTGTCCCTGCTTATTTTTTGTTGAATTAAAAATTGCCATATTTATCGCTTTATGATATGATAGCGAGTAGCGGAATTCCGGCAGTATTGTCTTCAAAATCTGCAAACCGGGGTGTATTATTTTGCTGAAAATCAATTTTTCCGACAGAATGGGTGAACTGCAGTCGTCAACCATCAGAGAAATTTTGAAAATGCCGCAAACGCCTGATTCGGTGTCCTTTTCTGCCGGCAACCCTTCGCCGCTTACATTTCCGCACGAGGACATGGCAAAAATCGCGGCCGAGATTTTCCAAAACGACTATGTGACTGCTTTGCAGTATGGAATAACGGAAGGATACGAGCCGCTGCGCGCTGCTATAAGTCAGCGTATGTCGAGTAAGTACGGTATAGGATCTGACCTTGACGATGTCATCGTTACATCAGGCGGCCAACAGGTCATCGATTTGGCTATCAAGGTGCTTGTCAACGAAAACGACACGATATTGTGCGAATCCCCGAGCTTTATCGGGGCGCTCAATGCTTTCCGTTCATATAATGCGCGGCTTGTCGGTATCCCTGTTGATAAAGACGGTATGGATATCGATTCCCTGGAGAAGGCGCTCAGGACTGAACCGAATGTCCGTTTGATATACACGATCCCCACATTCCACAATCCATGCGGTTGCACGATGTCACTGGACAGACGCAAACGCATTCTTGAACTTGCAAAGAAATACGGCGTCTTTATACTCGAAGACAGTCCGTATTTCGAGCTGCGTTACTCAGGTGAAGATCTGCCGACCCTGAAAAGCATGGATACGGAAGGGTATGTTATTTTTGCGGGTTCATTCTCAAAAGTTATCGCGCCGGGGATACGGGTCGGCTTCGTATGCGCGCATCGCGATATCGTATCCAAAATGACTGTTGCTAAACAGGTCATAGACGTTCACACGAACCTTTTTTTCCAGATCCTTGTGGACAGGTACCTTCGCCTGGGTGTCATTGACGGCCATATTGAAAAATGCCGCGCCCTTTACATGCAAAAGAGGGACAGGATGCTTGCGGCAATGGACCGTCATATGGCAGGATCGGCTGCGTGGAACGTTCCTGACGGAGGACTTTTCATCTGGGCGGAACTTCCCGAGGGATACGATGGTCTAGAATTATGCAGAAGGCTGAAGGACAGGAACATATCCTGCGTCCCCGGAAACACTTTCTGCGTAGATCAAAAGCAGGTTTCGCGGGGATTCAGGCTGAACTTCTCCCTGCCTTCCGACGAGCAGATAGACAGAGGTATCGCCGTTATAGGCCAGGTGCTGAGTGAATATATAAGGTCCTGATTTTACTGATCAATCACTGTACAGTTTGAAAGAGGGTATATCATGAGCAAAAAGAGGATATTCAGCGGTATAAAGCCGACAGGTGAACTGACTTTGGGGTCATATATCGGCGCCATCAAGAACTGGATCGATCTGCAGCAGGAATACCAATGCCTGTACTGCATCGTTGATATGCATGCGATCACTATCAGAAACGATCCTGCCGTTCTGAGGAGACGATCTCTCGAGCAACTTGCGCAATATATTGCCTGCGGGCTGGACCCGGAGCAGAACATCATATATTTTCAAAGCCATGTGCCTCAGCATGCTGAGCTTTCCTGGATCCTGGGATGCTACTCGATGCTCGGGGAGCTCAACCGGATGACACAGTTCAAGGACAAGGTCAAAAAGGGTTCGGAAAACCTGAACGCAGGGATTTACACATATCCCGTCCTTATGGCTGCCGACATACTGCTTTTCCAATCCGATCTGGTCCCTGTGGGCGAGGATCAAAAGCAGCATGTGGAGCTATGCCGTGACATAGCTATTAGGTTCAACAGTATATACGGCGAAACATTTACCATTCCGGAACCGTTTATTCCCAAGGTCGGTGCGCGTATAAAGAGCCTCACCGATCCCTTGAACAAGATGTCGAAGTCGGACGACGATCCGCAGGGGAGTGTGTTCCTGATGGACAGCCCGGATTCGATCATGAAAAAGTTCAAGCGGGCTGTGACAGACATGGAAAACAGGGTAGCTTTCGATCCGGAAAAACAGCCCGGCATATCGAACCTGATGACTATCTATTCAAGCGCTACCGGAAAGAGCTTCGACGAAATATCAGCCGAATTTGACGGAAAGGGCTACGGCACTTTCAAGGTTGCCGTTGCCGAATCTGTCATCGAACTGCTCAGGCCGATCCGTGAGAAGACGGAAAAGCTGCTTGAGGACAAATCATACCTTGCGGAAATCTATAGGAACGGTGCAAGGCGGGCGTCGGAGCTTGCCGAACCTACTTTGAAGCTGGTTACCGAAAGGATCGGCTTCGTACCAAAAGGATAGGAAGGAAAACCCGACACATGGATACGGAACTTATATTTTTACTGCTTGTCACACTTGGAGTTTCATTTCTTGTATCCTTTGCAGCCACCCCGCTTGTAAAACAGTTTGCTCAGAGGATCGGGGCGATGGATGTTCCAAAGGACGAGCGCAGGATGCACAATATCCCGATCGCCAGGATAGGCGGTCTTGCGATCTTTTTCGGATTCATGTCCGGCGTACTGCTGTTTTCGGATATAGACCGCGAGCTTCGGGGGATACTGTTCGGATCGGTGATCATCGTGGTCATGGCGATGATCGACGACCTTATCAATCTAAAAGCCTGGATCAAGCTGATCGTACAGATCGTGGCGGCGCTCGTTGCCATATGGCACGGAGTTGTGATCGAAGTCATATCTAACCCGAATATTTTTTCCAGCAATCCGTGGCTTGTGCTCGGTGCGTTTTCGATCCCGGTAACGGTGATCTGGATAGTTGCCATAACAAACTCGGTAAATTATATAGACGGTCTTGACGGTCTTGCGGTCGGTGTATCATCTATATCGTCCATTACAATGCTTGTGATAGCCATATTGGTTTCGGAACCGAACGTCGCCGTCGTGATGGCAGCCCTCGCCGGAGGATGCATAGGGTTCATGCCCTACAATCTGAACCCGGCAAAGATCTTCATGGGTGATACTGGCGCACTGTTCATCGGGTACATCCTTGCAACGATTTCTATACAGGGACTGTTCAAGTTCTATGCGATAATGTCGTTTGCTGTCCCGTTTTTGATCCTGGCTCTTCCCATTTTCGATTTCGTTTTTGCGTTCTTCAGAAGGCTGCTTGCCGGTAAGAACCCGATGGCCGCCGACAGGGGGCATGTGCATCACCGCCTGATCGATATGGGACTCAACCAAAAGCAGGCCGTTGCGATAATGTACGTGCTGAGCGGTATCCTTGGGCTGACGGCAGTTGTGCTGACCGCAAGCGGAGAACTTCGTGCGATGCTGCTCATAATAGGCATAATCATTGTCGGCGGACTGAGCGTAAAAACCTACTTCTCATATAGGCCGGACGTCAATAGCCGAAGAAACGGAATAATGAACGGGAAAGCCCACGCAATGAGCACGAACACCGAGATTAACGCAGATGCAAATGAAAGAGATATGCTCGTCGAAAGCGATCATATATATGTACAGGCTGACGATGGCATCATATCTGATGAACTGAAAGCCAATGACGATGCAAGTAACACTGACGTCAGCAACGACCGCAACGATCGGGGCAATGAAAATGCATGAACGCGTGAAGATGCATGACTTGCCTGTTATGTTGCTGAATTAGGAAGGATAAATAAGATGGATAAAGTAAAAGTGATGGTCGTGTTTGGCACACGGCCTGAAGCGATCAAAATGGCACCACTTGTTCTGGAACTGAAAAACAGGGAACAGGTAGAGTGCATAGTTTGCACGACCGGTCAGCACAGGCAGATGCTCGATCCGATCATAGAAATATTCGGGCTGGACGTAGATTTCGACCTCAATATAATGGAACCGGACCAGACACTGTCGATGATAACTTCGAAGACAATAACCGGTATGGAGCCGGTGCTGGAGAAAACGAAACCCGACATGGTGCTTGTCCACGGAGATACGTCGACTGCTTTTGCCGCTGCACTTGCGGCATTTTACAGGAAAATCCCTGTCGGGCATGTTGAAGCAGGCCTGCGTACCGGAAACAGGTATTCCCCTTACCCTGAAGAGATGAACCGAAGGCTTATAAGCGAAATAGCCGAAATGCACTTCAGCCCGACGAAATCGAATGCAGAAAACCTTAGGAGGGAATCGGTGACAGGTGACATTTTCATTACCGGAAATACCGTTATCGATGCCCTGCACACCACGGTTTCCAAGTCATTCAGGTTTTATTCGGACTGTCTGCTGGATATCGACTTCGACAGGGAACGCGTGCTGCTTGTCACGGCACACCGCAGGGAAAACTACGGCCGTCCTCTTGAAAATATCATGAATGCCCTAAGGGACCTTGCGTACGCATATCCGGACATAAGGATAGTCTATCCCGTCCATATGAGCCCTGTCGTTAGGGATACTGCCGAAAGGATCCTGGGAAATGTACCGCGGGTCAGTCTGATCGAACCGCTCAATGTGGATGAGATGCACAACCTGATGGATCGCTGCCACCTGGTCCTTACCGATTCGGGAGGACTGCAGGAGGAAGCTCCGGCGCTTGGCAAACCCGTCCTTGTCGTTCGAAGGGAGACGGAACGCCCGGAAGCTGTCGAGGCGGGTACGGTCAAGGTATGCGGTGTGGAGCGTGAAACCATATTCAGAATGGCATCCGAGCTGCTTGATTCCGAAGAAGCATATTCGCAGATGGCAAATGCCGTAAATCCTTACGGTGACGGAAAAGCCTGCAGAAGGATAGCGGACGCGATCCTCTGGCGTTTTGGGTTTTCTGAGCGTCCCGGGGATTTTATGCACTGATACGGGGGTTCTCATGAACAAGGGGAAAATGACGGTTTTTGCGGTCATGGCGGCTGTCCTGCTTACCGCTGCCATATTTGTCGTATTCCTGATGACGACTGCAGCTGGCAACCGCGGCCCTGACATATCATTGCCACCGGCCCCGTCCGACGATGTGACCGGTGGCAACAACACTGTGGCACCTGAGGTTTCCGACATTGACGTGGAGTATTTGGACATAACGACGGAAAATGTGCAGTCGATAATCGAACACCTCGACCGTCCCGACAGTTATTCCCTTGAGATGCAGATCGAATACCACTGGACCGGCGGGAATTCCGTTTTCAGGAGACGCACATGGGTAAAGAGCGGCGCAGTCCGATGGCAGCATTTTGACCGCACGGGCAATCCCGTCCTGAACTATATCATCACGCCGGACACCGTCTATGTTTGGGAAGAGAACGGCAGAGGATATGTCAGTTACCCGTGCGGTGAATTTTCTGCTGATGATCTGGGTCAGATCCCGACTTACGAGGATATACTGCAAGCCGATAAGGATGATATTGTATCCGCATATTACGAGGACCGTCAATCTGTTCCCTGTGTAAAGGTCGAAGTATTCGACAGAGATAACGGTCATACCCATCTGTATTGGGTCTCGCTTGAAACAGGACTTCTTTGGGAGGCGGAGGTGCTTGCCGAAGGTCAACTGATCTATCGTATGTATGTCCTGCAATCAGGCTTCTCAGTCAGGGAGCCCGAGCGATCCGACTTCCAGCTGCCGGGTGGCAGGAATCCTTTGACCGAGGCAAGAACCGATGGGGGTCAGTAAGTTAAAAATCAGTAAGTTAAAGTCCCAGCAGGAAAACCAGCCCCAGTATAATCAAAAAGTCCATATCATCCTCCTCAAGGATTAGCAGTATTATAATAAGGAGGAGGATCAGGTCTCCCAGATCCAGATTTTTCAGTCCTCCGAAGATCCCGTCGAACAGACCTCCCGATTTTCCTTTCCTCCTGCCCAGCAGGTTGCCCAACAGCCCCCTGTTGGAAGATGCAGCAACTGCCTGTTGTTCGCCTTCTTCCGGCTTAGTGGCCGGTACGTGCTCGTGCTGAGGCTGGAGCGACTTTTCGAACTCTGAAAAAGAAGACGCTGCAGGCACGAACTCCTCATCACCATGCTGGCCCGATATATAGCGGCTATACAAGAGTTTCACCCCCCGAGAGACTGTTCAAGGCAGCTTTGATGGATTTTGCAAGGCGGAGCATTTGCGCGGCCCTGTCGATCCTGAGCTGTCTTTCATTGCGCAGGTGAGGCTTTAGCGCATAAAGCAGTTTGATTTTATCGTCGTCGTACGCATATTCGCTGAAAACTTTGACAGCAAGGTTCATGTACTTCGGATCTATTTTTGAAAGAGCCGACAGGTCGGGAAACGAGCCGGCAGCAGGCACCGCGACCGGATCCGTCGAATTGGTCTGGGATTGCTGCGGGATGTTCAAAGAAGCCTGGACAGCCGGTTCATCCGTTTGAGGCGTATTTTCCTGTCCATCTGGTTTTGCTGTTTCCCGGGATATCTCCCGGATCGACGAGATGATCTTGCTGAGACTCTCCGGCGATGAAAGCAGATTTTTTAATTTATCGTCCAATTCGGCCATCGTTTGCTCCTTTCCCAGCGGCAGGTTTACATTATTTCTTCAGCATGTCGAGCACTGCCTTTGCCAACTGAGCCCCTTCAGGCGTGGAGAGAAGGTTTGAAAGAAGGATTTTTGCCGTGTCCTGGTCACCTTTGGCCGCTGCGGCTGCTGCATTCTTAAGGGCATCACCGCCCTTCCCTGAAAGGATGGCAAGAAGCCTGCGGCCTTCCGGATTGTTTGCGAGGTCCTGGATCTTATCCAGGTTTTTCAGGACCGCCTCGCCTTTAGGCGACTGCAGCAGGGCCTTTGCTAGTGCTTCAAAATCATTTGACATGGCTTACCTCCATATAATTAATATGATTTGAAAGCTGATAACATAACGTTGTATATCATTCAATTTTATGCGGCGAGATGAAAAAGCGTTCATAAAGGCAAAAAAATGCAAAAAAACATCAAAAATGCCATTCCTGCCGTGAACGGGTTTTTGATGTTTTTTATGTAAATATCCTGTATATGCTGTTGTTCCAGTCGCTCCGATCAAAGATCGGTATTTTGCTTGTCTTCGGTCCGCTATTTGCTTTGGGATTTATAGTGATCGCAATGTTCCCGCAGCACACAGCTGTCGCACTTCGGCCTTCTTGCTACGCAGACCGCTCTGCCGTGCAGGACCAGACGATGGCAAAAGTCGTTGGACTCTTCGGGGGGAAGGATCTCCCGCAGCTGGGATTCGACTTTTGCCGGATCCTTTGAGTCGGCAAGCCCGAGCAGATTGGTGATTCGTATACAGTGTGTATCGCAGACGATCGCGGGTTTACCATAGACGTCTCCCAAAATCAGGTTGGCGGTTTTGCGGCCGACTCCCGGTAGGGTAAGTAGTTGCTCCATGGTGTCCGGCACACGGCCGTCGAATTTCTCAAGAAGGATCAAGGCAGTCGCCTTTATGTCGCGGGCTTTGACACGGAAAAATCCGGTCGACCTGATATGGTTTTCAAGTTCGCTTATATCCGCCTCGGCAAACGACTGAAGAGTGGGATATATTTTATAGAGCTCTTTTGTCACCTGGTTGACTCTCTCATCGGTACATTGCGCTGCGAGCCTTGTCGCGAAAAGCAATTCATAGTCTTTTTCGTACTCAAGCGAACATACGGCTTCGGGGTATTCCTCTTTGAGTAGGCCTATTATAGCCAGGGCCTGCTTTTTTCGATCCATATGAACCTCCGGATGATCGATTTCGACATTCATGCCTAATCATATCATATAAAAGACACTGTTGAAAAGGGGTCCGGATTCGACCATTTTTATGAATACCAGCCCATAAGATATGTTTGCATTGATTTTTTACGAAAAAACGTTATAATAAACTAAAGTGTAAAACCGAATTTGGGAATTCGGAAAGGCCATATTTTGTATAAGGAGAAAGTCCCCATGATAAAAGACGTCATATCTTTGATCAACCGGTCTGATCCCGAGGTTGCGTCGGCCATAGAGAGCGAGTTGCAGCGTCAGCAGTTTGGGATCGAGCTTATTGCCTCGGAAAACCTGGTCAGCGAAACAGTAATGATGGCGATGGCAAACGTTTTTACCAACAAGTACGCTGAAGGATACCCCGGCAAGAGATATTACGGGGGATGCGAGTATGCGGACGTAGTTGAGGAAATCGCACGGGAACGTGCTTGCCGTCTTTTTGGAGCAGAGCATGCAAATGTCCAGCCTCACAGCGGAGCTCAGGCAAACATGGCTGTGTATCTCGCATTTTGCAAGCCGGGCGACACGGTCATGGGGATGGACCTCGCGCACGGCGGACACCTTACGCACGGAAGTCCGGCCAATATATCGGGACAGTACTATAATATAGTTTCATACGGAGTAGATGATGAAACTCACAGGATAGACTATGACGAAGTAAGAGAACTTGCCCTCAGGCACAGGCCTAAAATGATAATCGCGGGGGCCAGCGCATATCCAAGGATCATCGACTTTGAGAAATTCGGTGAGATCGCCAGGGAAGCAGGTTCTATTTTGTTTGTCGACATGGCGCATATAGCCGGTCTGGTAGCTGCCGGTCTGCATCCAAATCCCGTTCCGTATGCTGATGTCGTGACCACAACGACACATAAGACGCTGCGCGGTCCGCGGGGCGGGATAATCCTCTGCAAGGAGCAGTATGCAAAAGACATAGACAAGGCCATGTTCCCGGGAATACAGGGCGGTCCGCTGATGCACATCATAGCAGCAAAAGCGGTATGCCTCGGTGAAGCACTGCGCGAAGAGTTCAGGGACTACCAGAAGCAGATCCTGAAGAATACAGCCGCTCTTGCAGACGGGCTGATAAAGCACGGGTTTGACCTGGTCTCAGGCGGTACCGATAATCACCTTGCACTTGTAGATCTCAGGAAATTCAATGTGACCGGAAAGCAGCTTGAGAAACGCCTTGACAAGGTGCATATAACGGTAAACAAAAACGCAATTCCCAACGACCCCGAACCTCCGTTCCGGACCAGCGGGATAAGGGTAGGCACTCCTGCTGTCACCTCTCGCGGCATGAAAGAGGAGGACATGTACAGGATCGCCGAACTCATATATTTGACCGCCGCCGAGTATCCTGAAAAGGCGGAAGAAGTCCGTGCGGAAGTCAGGAAACTGTGTGAAAGGTATCCCCTTTACAACAATGGTTTCTAAGTATTGAGAGCAGTTGCTGCTAGAGTTATTATAAACACATAAAGCAAATGAGAGGGGAGGAACGATATGTATAAGCCGCTGGCTGACAGGATGCGTCCGACAAGCCTCGACGATGTGGTCGGTCAGGAGGAGATATTGGGTAAGAACGGCCTTTTGAGACGCATAATCGAGGCAGGGACCGCGACCAACATGATACTGTTCGGTCCTCCCGGATCTGGCAAGACAACTATTGCAAACATAATAGCCGACAGGACGAAGAGAAGACTGTACAAGCTCAATGCCACGACCGCGTCCATCAGCGACATAAAGGACATCATATCGGAAGTGGATACGCTCATGGCTCCCGGAGGTATCCTGCTTTATCTCGACGAGATCCAGTATTTCAACAAACGCCAGCAGCAGTCCCTTCTGGAATTCATAGAGAACGGAAAAATCGTCCTGATAGCGTCGACGACCGAAAACCCTTACTTCTATGTTTACGGGGCGATACTCAGCCGTTCTACCGTGTTTGAGTTCAAGCCGGTTCCTCCATCTGAGATAGAGAAAGTTGTCATCCGTGCCGCGAAGGTATTGGAAAAGGACCTTGGCGCGGAGATATCGTTCGAGGACGGAGTTGTAAAGCAGATCGCCCTTCGTTCCGGCGGGGATGTAAGAAAGGCCATCAATGCTGTAGAACTCCTGGCGGGTGCCGCAAAGGTCGAAGACGGCAAGGTGCTTATAACGTCCGAAGATGCGGCCCTTGTTGCCCAGAGGTCGGCAATGCGGTTCGACAAAGACGGAGACAGCCATTATGATTTGCTTTCGGCTTTCCAGAAGTCGATACGCGGATCGGATCCGGATGCGGCAATACACTATCTGGCCCGCTTGCTTGAAGGGGGAGACCTTCCGTCGGCCTGCCGGAGGCTTTTGGTTTGTGCCGCGGAAGATGTAGGGCTGGCATATCCCCAGGCAATGCCTATTGTGGTGGCATGTGTGAACGCCGCTCTCCAGGTTGGGTTGCCGGAAGCTCAGATACCGCTCGCGGAAGCGGTGATTTTATGTGCGACTGCGCCCAAGTCAAATTCGGCAGTCGAAGCGATCAGCCGTGCGACTGCAGACATAAGGAGGGGAAAAGCCGGAGAGGTCCCGCCCCATCTTCGAGATTCACATTATAATGGAGCAAAAGAACTGGGAATAGGTATTGAGTATAAATACCCGCACAGTTTTCCAAATCACTATGTTCAACAGCAATATCTTCCCGATGAGCTGACAGGAACGACGTATTATGTCTATGGCGACAACAAGAACGAGCAGGCGTTCAAGGCTTACTGGGATAGGATCAAGCCGGCAAAAAACGAAGGGGAAGAGCAACAGCTAGATTAATGTATTATAAAGGTATCAGCAAATAATGTTTTAGGGTGGGTGCGGTATGTATAAAATCGTCGAGAAGCGCATTTTGAATCCGGAAGTGAAATTGATGAGAGTCGAGGCGCCGCTGGTTGCTGCCAAGGCAAAACCCGGTCAGTTCGTCATTATTCGTGTGGATGAGAAAGCGGAGAGGATCCCCCTGACGATAGCCGAAACCATCAGGGATAAAGGTCTTGTGACCATCATTTTCCAGGAGGTGGGCGTGAGCACTAAGAAGCTCGGAGCTTTGGATGAGGGAGACTGCATTTTGGATTTCTCAGGCCCGCTTGGCAAACCGTCAGAACTGGACGGACTGAAAAAGGTATGCGTTATCGGCGGAGGACTCGGGTGTGCGATCGCCTGGCCGCAGGCGAAGTATCTTTTCGACAGCGGTGCAAGCGTAGATATCATTGCCGGTTTCAGAAACAGGGACCTCGTAATTTTGGAAGAAGAAATGCGGAAATGTTCTGACCGCTTACATATAATGACGGACGATGGCAGTTACGGTGAGAAGGGCCTGGTAACTCATAAGCTCAGTGAGCTGCTCGAATCGGGAGAAGCTTATGATGCCGTAATTGCAATAGGACCGCTTGTAATGATGAAGTTTGTATCGCAAACTACCAGGCCATACGGAATAAAGACCATAGTAAGCATGAATCCTATCATGATCGACGGGACGGGTATGTGCGGAGGATGCCGGCTGACCGTTGGGGGGGAAGTCAGGTTTGCCTGCGTCGACGGCCCCGATTTTGACGGCCACCTTGTGGACTTTGACGAGGCGATACGCCGTTCTGCCATGTACCGTGAGGATGAGAAAAAAGCAATTGCTGCACACGAGTGCAGGCTGGGCGGAGGTGCGATGAATGCCTAACATGTCACCGAAAAAGGTCAGAATGCGCGAGCAGGACCCCGATGTGAGGCGCCGGAATTTTGAAGAGGTAGCGTGCGGGTATTCTCCCGAGGAGGCCATGGAGGAAGCAGGGAGATGCCTGCATTGCAAGAACCGGCCTTGTGTAAGCGGTTGTCCCGTAGCCGTCAATATCCCCGAATTTATCGCAGAGATCTCGAACGGTAATTTCGGTAAGGCATATCAGATCATCAGGCAGACAAATTCACTGCCGGCCGTATGCGGACGGGTCTGCCCGCAGGAGACTCAGTGCGAGTCGCTATGTGTCAGGGGCAAAAAGGGGGAGCCGGTCGCGATAGGAAGGCTTGAACGTTTTGCCGCTGACTATGCCATGAACTCGGGATCCCCGGATGAAGCTGCAACGCTTGATGACACTCAGCAAATAAGAAAAAACGGCATCAAGGTCGGTATAATCGGAGCAGGTCCGGCGGGTCTCACATGTGCGGGAGACCTGGCTCTGATGGGATATGACGTGACTATTTTCGAGGCCCTTCACGAACCCGGAGGTGTGCTTGTTTACGGTATCCCGGAGTTCCGTTTGCCAAAAGCCATCGTCCGAAGGGAAATCGAATACTTATCGAAACTGGGAGTCAAAATACAGTGCAACTTCATAGTCGGCAAGACCATGACTGTCGACGAGCTGTTTGAAGCCGGCTATTCCGCATTATTTATCGGTTCGGGCGCCGGTCTGCCGAAATTCATGGGTATTCCTGGAGAAAACCTTAACGGTGTTTACTCCGCAAACGAGTTTCTGACGCGCATAAACCTCATGAATGCCTACAATGAGGAGTACGACACGCCGATCAAAACATTCGGCCGCGTTGCCGTTGTGGGCGGCGGCAATGTCGCGATGGACGCAGCCAGATGCGCTAAGCGCATAGGAGCAAAGGAAGTTTACATAATTTACAGGCGCGGCATGGATGAAATGCCGGCAAGACGCGAGGAAATACACCACGCACAGGAAGAAGGCATAATTTTCAGGCTGCTTGCAAACCCGGTAAAAATACTCGGAACTGAAGACGGGTGGGTCCGCGGCATCCAATGTGTGGAAATGGAGCTTGGCGAGCCGGATTCGAGCGGACGCCGCCGGCCGGTGCCCAAAAAGGACAGCGAGTTTACCATTGAGCTCGACGGTGTCATAATGGCACTCGGTACCTCGCCAAACCCGCTTATCAAGTCGACGACCGAAGGACTCAGGACTAACCGCCATGGCTGTATTGAGGTCGACGAGGAAACCATGATGACATCCCGTCCGGGCGTGTTTGCCGGCGGAGACGCGGTAACCGGGGCTGCAACCGTTATATTGGCAATGGGCGCGGGCAAAAAGGCAGCCAGGGCTATCAACGACTATATACTCGCAACCGGAAAGTAACATATCTGGGCAATGCCACAGAAGCCGCTGTGAAATGCGATGCATTTTACAGCGGCTCTTTGAATATAAATAGAGGGACAAGAAATGCAAAGCGGCAATCAGTGTCAGGGATGTGAGTGCGATGAATGCTTATGCCGGACGCAGAGTTTCTCCGCGACGAAATATAAATACATCTCATAGAAGGGTGAAAGCCAAGCGCCTTGAGGAGCAAAGCGCTCTCAGGCACAAAGTCAATTCACTGCGGATGATAGTATGCCTCTCCGCGATACCCATCCTCCTGGGGGTAAAGTTTTTGTTTCCCTCGGCGGCCCAGGCAGTATCCGAGCAACTGACCGGCGGCCTGGACTATAAAGCCGCGTTTTACGCAATAGGGAAGGCGATAACCGAAGGAGAAAATCTGGTGGAGGTGTTCAGGGGGATCTCATTCGGGGCTTTCCAGAAGGAACAAAGCGATATTATGGACCGGAAGGAACCGAAGCAAGAAGACAGCACTGGTAGCGAAAGCGGCAGAGATACGGGTGATACACGATCAAAAGACGGCGGCGATGATAAGGCGACGGGACTCAACGGCTCTGCCGTAGAAGCGATCAATCCCGTTGATATCATTGATGAAAATGACCTGACGGGTCAAGAGGAAGACGATGTCGGGAACGGAACAGTAAGTGGCGGGCAGGGAGGAGACATCCCCGGAGCGGAAAGCGGCGACAAATACATGGAAGAGCTGCTTTTGAGGCTTCCTGCCTCCGATTATGAGGACGAGTCTGACAGAGAACTGAATGACATCCCGGAAAATGTGAGCTATGACTACTATGTAATCGAGTTCGACTATGTGGTGCCATTGAAGGGTAAAGTAAATTCAGGTTTCGGATATCGAATACATCCGATAACCGGGAAGCGAAGCTTCCATTATGGAGTCGATATAGGCGGGTCAACAGGTGATCCGGTCCGCGCGTTCTCGTCAGGCACCGTGGAGTTGACCGGATATAACTACACATATGGCAACTATCTTTTTTTGAGACATAAGGACGGCATAATTACCTTCTATGGACATCTGAGCAAGATCCTGGTCGAAAAGGGGCAACTGGTTCAGATGGGCGAAACGGTTGCAAAGGTAGGGACAACGGGACTGTCAACTGGCCCGCATCTGCACTTTGAGATCCATAACGGAGACACGATCCTGGATCCTCTACACTATATATCACCGGAGGGGTAAGTGAAAGCAAGTATCAGATTCGGCAGGACGGAAATAAGTGCCGGTTTCTTTCTGGTGCTGGCCGTCCTTATTTTTTTGGACACCCGGCGCCTTATAACGCTCATCATGCTTGCCGCCCTATTACATGAACTTGCCCATCTGACCGTCATCAGGGTGACGGGCGGACGTGTGGCAAAAATCGAGCTGACAGCCGTAGGCGCGGAAATCAGCATCGACTCATTTGCGGGAGTTCCGTTATTTCAACAACTGATGGTCTATCTGTCAGGACCTGCGGCCAATCTTCTTTTTGCATTCATATCATCAAAATTCGGAGGCATTTTTCCTTCACAGGAGTTATATGCTTTTGCCGGCGCAAATCTCGTTATCGGCATGTTCAATCTGCTTCCGGCAAAGATGCTGGATGGCGGAAATGCTTTGCGCGTCCTATGTATTGCCATGTTCGGACGTAAAACCGCAATCCCTGAAGTGCTGCATGCTATAACTCTTGCATTTTTACTTACCTTGTGCATACTATTGGCTATTAATTATGGTTTTAGTCTGAGCCTTTTTATAGCCATAGTGTGGATGGTTATAGGCTATTTCCGTGAACGACATGCAAGATTAAAGTGGTTTTAACAATGAACGGTTAATATCGATGTTAGATGCTTCATAATATACGAGATCAACCGTTATCTAAAAGCTCCACAGACAAGTACCGATATTCTCCATTTGCAAAACTGACAGTAAAGGCAACTCGATGCGCGGGCTGATTTGGGCTTTGTACTTCTTCATCAAGAGTAGCGGTGCAAGTAAAACGGATAATATCTCCATCTACTATAACTTGCTCATCAATATCTAAATCATAGTAAAAGGCCCCGGTAAAAGCCTTGATATCATAAGAGTCTCCGGATTTATCATATGTCACACCGTCCGGTAACTTGGAGCGATTTACAACAGTATAGAACTTTCCGAGGAGATAATCGTCAACAGTTTGTGCCGGCAGTTTAAGCATCCATGTTTTTTTGTCAAAGAACTTATGTAGCTCAGGACGGACGTCCCAGAAAAAGCTGTCTACGATATAATTTCCATCAACTGTGATGCATCCATCAAATTCCGAGCGGGATATAAGTCCTTCCGAAATCAGTCCGTCAGCGACTTCTGCAGGCAGAGCGAATTTACCTGATGCTGCATCATAATACTTTGATAAATCCGGTCTTTCCCATGGATTGATAGGATTTAGCCTATATACCCCGCCATACGTGAAAAAGCAAAGGGCTTCTCCATAATCGAGCAAATCTGCTTCGGACAAACATTTGCCGAAGTCAAAAACCATGAAATAGTTTTGTGCGATTTTTCGCAGCACAACTTCGTCAATATTTTGAATATTATCCTTTATTATTGGGGCGGGGAAGTCTGTTTTACTTGTAACTTGGGGTTTTATGCTGCCTGTTGCTATAGAATGGGATGGTGATATCAAATCATTCGTTATTTCGGCCTCATCAATATCCTGGGAATCCTGCATATCCTTCTTTACCCAAACAGCAGCGAATAAAAATAACGCAAGGATCGCGGTGGTTATCAGTAAAATAACAGCTATCCATTGCTTCTTCATAGAACAATAAATACCACCTTTTAATATAAATGTTTTGATTTATCAAAAACTTAGTGCACAAGTGCATGAAAATACTACAATTAACTAATCAATACCACAATTGCAAGTATATGTAAAGAAAGATGTAATTAACATTTTACGTGCCAGGTTCCGGGGATTGTCAAACTGAAGCAAATAAGGTAGAATGGTCTGTGCTGAACAGCAAATCAGAAATCGATATGATTTATGGATATAGAACGGAGATTCGGATGGATAAGAAACTTGAAAGGATACTTAGCAAGGTTGAAAAACCCGCTCGGTATACCGGGGGAGAATATGGCGCCTATGTTTTTGACAAGTCAGAAATAGATACGAGGATAGCTTTCTGTTTCCCCGATGTGTATGAGATAGGAATGTCGAACCTTGGAATGAAAATATTATACGGACTCAACAACGAAGTTCCCGGGGTATGGTGTGAGAGGGTTTTCGCTCCGTGGCCCGACATGGAACATGAGATGCGTTCTGCGGGTTTGAAGCTTTTCGGGCTGGAAAGCGGTGACCCGATCGATGAGTTCGATCTCATTTGCTTTACACTGCAATATGAGATGAGTTATACGAACATATTGAATATGCTCGATTTGGCGGGGTTGCCCGTAAGGTCGCAGGACCGAAGGGAGCTCAAGCCTGTCGTTATGGCGGGCGGGTCCTGTGCTTTCAATGCCGAACCTCTTGCGCCCTTCATCGATCTGTTCGTACTGGGCGAAGGCGAAGAGGTCAATCTCGAAGTGCTGGAATGCTATCGTGCGGCAAAACGGGAAGGCGTATCGAAGAAGGAGTTTTTAAAGAGGGCTGCACAGATTAAAGGCGTGTATGTGCCCGAGTTCTACGAGGTTGACTACCATGCCGACGGAAGGGTCCGTTCTGTCAGAGCAAGGGAAGGCGCACCCGAGATCGTTGAAAAAAGGATCATCCGGGACCTTGATAAGGTTTACTACCCGGTCAAAACAGTGGTGCCGTCAACCGAGATAGTTCACGACCGGGTAATGCTTGAGGTGTTCAGAGGGTGCATCAGGGGGTGCAGGTTCTGTCAAGCCGGTTACATTTACAGACCTGTCAGGGAAAAAAGCGCTGATGCTCTGATAAAGACCGGGATAGATGCATGCAAATTGTCCGGATATGAAGAGATCTCTCTTTCTTCACTGAGCACCAGCGATTACCGCCACCTTGAAGAACTCTGCGACGGGCTGCTGGATTGGTGCGAATCGAACAACACAAATCTGTCACTGCCTTCACTGAGGGCTGACAACTTCTCTTTTGAGCTTATGGAGAGGGTCCAGAAGGTCCGCAAAAGCGGCCTGACCTTCGCGCCGGAAGCCGGGTCACAGCGCCTTCGCGATGCGATCAACAAGAACGTGAGGGAAGAAGACCTGGCAAAGACCTGCAGGATCGCATTTGAAGGCGGTTACAATACATTGAAGCTGTACTTCATGATAGGCCTTCCGACGGAAACCGATGAGGATGTCATAGAGATCGCAAGGCTTGCCTACAGGATGCACAGGCTTGCAAAAGAGACATCAACGAGCAAACGTGGAGTAAAGATAACGGTTTCTGTTTCCTGCTTCGTACCGAAACCCCATACTCCGTTCCAATGGGAAGCCCAGAATACGATCGAAGAATTTGAGAGGAAGCAGGAGCTCCTTCGCGCACACATGCCCAGGGCGGTCAATTTTTCGTGGCATGACCCGCGAACGAGCTACATCGAGGCGGTATTCGCGCGAGGAGACCGGAGGCTTGCGGATGCCCTGGAGGAGGCATGGAGGTCGGGATGCAGGTTTGACGGCTGGGGAGAGTACTTTTCATTTGAAAAATGGATGGACGCCTTCAGAAAAACCGGTCTGGACCCGGACTTCTATGCAGCAAGGGAAAGGGATACTGATGAGGTCCTTCCATGGGATCATCTCAGCTGCGGAGTGTCCAGGAACCACCTCCTGAGAGAGAGAAGCAAGGCATATAGATCGGAGATAACCCCCGACTGCCGGGTCAGGTGTACAGGCTGCGGCGCCAACAAGATGCTTGAGGGGGGAGTATGCGATGCGTAAGATGCGATTGATGTTCGCAAAAGACGGTGTGGCATCTTACTTGTCCCATCTTGACGTCATGAGGACGTTTTCGCGGGGCTTCAACAGGGCAGGGATTCAGCTTCGTCATACAGAGGGCTTCAATCCGCATCCTTATTTGTCGATAGCTCATCCGTTGTCTGTAGGAGTTACCGGAAGCCGGGAACTGCTCGACTGTATCGTGATGAGTGATGGTGACTATGATTTGCCGCGCAAACTGAATGAGTTCCTCCCTTCAGGTCTCCGCATAGTTGGTGAAGCTGACCCGGACAGGGACCTGAATGAAATTGCCTTTGCCGACTTCACACTGACGCTTTTTTATGATTCCGTTGCTCCGGCAGAAGCCATATATGATCTTTCAGCATTATTTTCCAGGCCCGACATTCCTGTGATGAAAAAAAGCAAGAAGGGTTTGGTCCAAGTCAACCTGGCAGACAGCATTGACCGGGTAGGGTTCGAAATATCGGATGACGGAGTTTCGGTATCGGTTTTGCTAAAGGCAAACCCGGCGCCGTTAAATCCCAGGTATCTGATAGAAGCTATCAATGAACAGCACCTGATCCCCGACTTTGTCAGGTATCATAGAAACGGTTTTTTAGACGCGGACAGAAGGCCGTTTGCTTAGATGATTGGTTCGGTTGCCCAACAGGCGGCCATACTGTGGTTTATACAGGCAATAATTTAGCCAAAATTTTAAATATGTAGGTTTGTCAAACATATTGGACAGTCAACATTTAAGGAATTGAATAGGAGAAATATAGCCTAGAGGGCGCATAGGGATCGAATTAGATCTGCGAAGATAAACAGCAAGCTGGGCTGCGAAGTCTTGAAAAGAGTAGAAGGAATGACAGGAGTAAAAACGTTTCTGATCTTCGCGATGACTTCGCTCGACCTTTCCGTGTCTATGGCAAAATAAGAATATAGCAGTTCGGAAGCTAAGAATTAGTGCAGCTGGGTAAAAAAGGCCCCATTGCTAAGCACCTCTAAATAATATATCCTTTTAGTTGCTAAGCTGAAAGGAGATTAGGAGATGTTAACAATGGAGCAAGCATATTATATCAGATACGAGTACAACAATAAAGGGAAGAGTATTCGCCAGATATCCCGAGAAACCGGACATGCCTTTGACACTGTTAAGAAGTACATAGCAATGGAAGACTTCAGTCCCAAACCTCCAGTTAAAAGGACCCGGAAAGGAAAAACAACAAAATATCGTGAAACGGTTAAGAAGTGGCTCATAGACGATGAGCAGGCGCCCCGTAAGCAAAGGCATACTGCACATAGAGTTTTTACTCGCCTAAAGAAAGAGGCTCAAGCAGAAGGTCGAGAATTTGATGTATCAGAACGTTCAATTCGCAATTTGGTAGCAAAACTGAGAGAAGAGATAAGTTCTGGCCAAGAAGTGAGTATACCCCTAAGCCATCCTGCCGGCGAGGCGCAGGTAGACTTTGGTGATACAGTTTTCTATGAAAACGGTATCATGTACGAAGGCCACCATCTGGCTGTTACTTTTCCACACTCGGATGGAAAGTTTGTTCAGTTATTTAAGGGTGAAAACTTGGAGTGCTTGTCTCAGGGACTAAAGAACATCTTTGAGCACATAGGCAAAGTCCCCACCGTAATTCGTTTTGACAATATGTCCACGGCAGTAAAGAAGATACTATCATACGGAGAACGCGAAGTTACAGAAGGTTTCAAGCGCCTCATGAACCACTACAACTTCCAAAGCAACTTCTGCAATCCAGAGAGTGGACATGAGAAGGGTTCAGTTGAAAACTATGTAGGAACAAGCAGAAGAAATCTTTTTGTTCCAGTGCCTAGAACAGATGACCTCGAAAAGTATAACAAAGAGTTGCTGGAGGAATGCAGCAAGGAAATGCAAGAAAGGGTTCACTACAAACATGAAAGAATTGTATCTGATCTTTTTCAAGAAGACCTGGAAGCAATGAATGACCTACCAAACTATGACTTTGATGCGTGTAAATTTGTATTCTGTAAGACAAACAAATACGGCTATGCTAAATACGACACTAATTCGTATTCGACCTCTAGCCAATTTGCTTGCAAGACCGTAACATTAAAAGTTGCTGCAATGAATGTGACAGTGCTGAACGACAATTCAGAGGTAATAGTGACGCATCCAAGGTTATACGGCAAGAACAAGGAGTCTACTTTATGGGGTCCTTACCTTTCGTTAATAGCAAAGCGGCCAATGGCGTTGAAGTATACAGGTTTTTTTGAGAGGTTGCCAGCAAAAACAAAGGAATACTTCTTCGGATGCAGTATACCAGAGCGAAAGAAAGCATTGCACTTCCTCTCTCAAGAGAGTAAAAGAACCGGTTATGAAAAAGCGCTCTCGATATTCAATAAGGCTGTTTCAATGGGGGCAAAGGATCCTGACAGTCTAATTGCCGGATACCGGTTCCTCACCGAACCTAAGCTTCCGGAAGTTAAGATGAGGCAACACCCTTATTTTCCGAAAACAACTGAATACAAGGTAGACCTTGATGCATATATGAGTCTCATCTCGGAGGCGCATCATGTGTAAACAAGAAATAGTTCTAGATCTATGTAGACAACTAAGATTGGGAGCATATATATCTGATGTATACAGCACTACTGAGGCTGAGACACATGAAGAGTTCCTAATAAAGCTACTAACTGGTGCAGTTGAGGCACGAGAACTGGAACGATGTAACCGATATCTAAGACAAGCTGGATTTGAGGTCCATAAAACATTTGAGAACTATTCATTTGAGGACATCCGACTGCCCGAGCTACTTTCGACTGAAATGCTTAAGGCCTGCGACTTCCTAAAGCATAAGCAAAACCTTATTCTTTACGGCAAACCAGGCACAGGCAAGACGCATCTGGCTACTGCGTTAGGCGTAGAAGCCTGCAAACAGGGACACCCTGTGTTGTATTACAAGACAAGCAGACTAGTGAATACATTGGTTGACTACAAAGCCAAAAACAAGCTGGACTCCTTCTGGAATAAGCTCAAAAAGACAAGCCTCATAATACTAGATGAGTGGGGATATATTCCGTTTGAACGACTAGGAACACAGCTTCTATTTGAAGTGATTGCAGAGTGTTACGAACGGCGCAGTGTGATTATTACGACCAATCTTCCGTTCAACGAATGGAACACCATCTTCTATGATGAAAAGCTCACAAATGCTATTCTAGACCGTCTGGTGCATCATGGATATCTTATTATCCACGACGGAGCTAGTTACAGACTTACCCACTCAATGATGCAGTAGAATACAACTGTCTAGAGCTGAAGTTCTTCAATATGAGGTGCTAACATTCTTAAGTTCCGAATGCACTAAAATTATCTTGCCAAACACAGTAATGTTCATCTGTTTCTGTAATCCATTTTACTGTGGTATTTGACACCGCAGTAAAATATATAGGTTCTGATGTATCCATAGTACCTAGCTTATCTAAAATACCTGATGGGATATGGTAACGATAAACAGTGTCCTTTACCGTGAAAAATACTAGATTGTCGTTAGCTACCATATTACTGATAACAGCGTTCTCTTTTGATAAGTCGATCAGCTTTTTGCCTCTAACTCCATCCCTAGAATAAGCGTATATAATACCACTACTTTCAGCTATAAACAATTCATTATTCTCAGTAAGAGTAAATGCTGTCGCTTCTACTTTGATATATTGCGAGACTTCACCAGTTCTCCAGTTCTTCAGGTAAATATGACCTGGAACCAGCTCTTCAAGCTTTTTGTCACTTAGATTATTTATTGGCAAGCTATCATTTGTTCCAAAAATGAATGGATATTCATTGGGTATGTCATCAGTATATTCAGCCATGTTAAAAAAATCGCGTTCTTCAGAAAAATAGCTTATATACAAATGCAACTAGCAGTTGTTTATATAAGATTTTGATTATTGCTAATATTTTCCAATGCCGATCAAGGGGACTGTTCTTTTGATTATTTTCTACTATTATCCAAAAGAACCATCCTCTTGATTAAGACTGTTGCCTATAGGAAAGAAAAACTAACTTTAGCAGATCGCATTTAGCAAACTGCGTTCGACTTTTTGTTTTTTTTGAGAATAGCAATAATTAGACCTGTGAAAGAAACAAGAAGAGCTATAATTATGATGTACCACTGTGAAAAGCTATTCTCCGATTCTATGAATGGTTCAGCAGCAAACTTGGGAGCATCCTCCCCATCGCTAGACCCAACCGGGATATGGCGGACCCATTCTTTATCGTCAGCGATCCCAAGCTCCTCGCGATACAGTTTTGCTTTTTCAATCATATATGAACTAGCCTCTTTAATGTATTTCATGTAGTCTGTTGCCTTGTAAATCGTATCAGTTTTACCTTCCTGTGCAAAAACTACTCTTTGCGTATTGCCTGAACGGTCGAAAATGACCTTGCCGTTAATATATATTTCTGAATCTTTTCGTAATATGGTCTTCAGTGCTTTTATTATTTCCGTGGCATCTTCGCCGAATCTCTCGGCATACCATTCATCGTCATCGCTTTTGGCTGCTATAATCAGCATTGTCGGATTTTCATCCACATAGAGTATGAATAATCTTCTTTCTTTCATTGTCCGATCTATTGCTTCATAAAAATCCAAGCCGCTATTATTGTCGGTCAAGTAATCAGCACTAAAGTAAAAATATTGATAGCCACCACGTAAACTTACATTTGACAAGTCTTTTCCGATCTGTGATGAGTCTATTGCAGAAATATTCATAGCTTCTGCGGCCTTTATCACATATGAAAGCTCTTCTTTCATATCAGCAATACATTCGGCTGGCACATCTTCATATAATGGTATACTTTCTTTGGCAGATGCTGCCGTTACCAGCATAAGAATAGCAGCAAATAATATTATAACCTTTTTCACAACTTACCTCCAATCTACTTAAGAGAAGTTAATAAGTGAGCACTCTTGCGGACAATAAACATAGAATCCCGGGTTTTCTACCCATAAATCGTAATAAAATCTTTCGTCTGAAATTTTAAATGCTACCACAGACGATCCTGTAGGCAAAGCAGGATCTCTATAGCCTATATACTGTCGATCACTAATTTGATAATATGATGTAACCATGACATCATGTCCAATACCATAACCAGTACTTATACAAAATGCCATAATTGGGCAATCAGTATCAATTACCTGCTTAACAATTTGATAGTTTAGTACTCTAAAGTCCTGATCACTTGACACATTATAGTTACTCAAAACATTATCAACCTCTTCTAGAGAGGCACCTTCGTCTACTGCCGACCCTTTGGCAGCAATAACAATCTGTGTCTGTGTAACTGTACTTAGCGGATTAAGCATTTTAATAACAGCTTGGCAACAGGACGCCCAACACCAATTACTCTTTTCTTGTTGAATAAGTGAAATAGTAAATGCATTTGCTGAAATAGTTAATATCGATACCATAAGAATAACAGCTGTAACAGCAAAAGCCTTCTTCTTCATTCTGGGTTCCTCCTTTAACAACTTCAAGTTCAACTAGAGTACGCTTTAAAGTATCCGGAGACAACCTCTCCAATACCATCTCGATAAACCGTAGCAGTGATAGTCAGCCTATACGTGTATCCGGTTGTCACATAATAGGTACCATCAAAGATCAACATATCGCCGGTAGCAGAGAGATCGCTCCATGTCTTGACTGGAGTCAAGCTCCCGTCCGAGTTCTTTCGTGCCAGCACTATGGTTGCCGTTATGTAGTCTGTTCCGGGCTTACCCAGAACTCGCGCACCGCAGGTTCCTCTGCTGCCATCAAAAGACAATGTTGTTAAAATTGATGTCGTGTTGACCCACTGGATTGTAACAGATCCATCGGGTTGCATATCGTTTGCTGTCGGGAGTTCAGCAGCTAGTGCCCATCCACCCAGTGCCAGACACATTACCATTGCCATCAGCAAAGATACGTTTCTTTTGAATCCTACATTCATACGCATCCCTTTTTTCGTTCAATTATGAGGTCTTTTCACCCTTCTACTTAATAAACAAAAAAGGAGCATTTTGGTAACAGTAAAAAAGCAATAATACTTAGAATTTTCTTATACTTTCACATATATGTATCAGTTCATCCTTGCTAACACTTCCTGTAATCTGAAATACTATACTGTCTTCCCCCCATATTAAAACACTTCTATCATCAGCAGATGTTGCTTTAAATAGATAAGCAGTAAATTATATATATATATCTAATTGTACTAACATATATTTCATATTTTTGTGCTTATTATATACCAGTAATGAAAAATTGTCAAATTTTCTCAATACATTTAATTGTACACCCCCTCGTTTTTTCTTAAATTTCGTCGCTTTAAAAAATCAAAACGAAATGTCGAAAAAACAAAAACCCATGTTGGAACGAGCCGCTTGGATTGATGTCTTGGGCTAATTTTTTGAACCTTACGTTTACGGGAACATATCAATGGGTTTTCTACTGTTTATTGAAAATCGTCCGTATGTGGGAA
>ENA-OWOZ01000527-OWOZ01000527.1-bioreactor-metagenome-genome-assembly--contig:-NODE-527-length-47415-cov-4.501267_pt1 | contig 47415 bp, 37 predicted proteins | sample MGYA00238140_ERZ651804 | MGnify/ENA primary metagenome ERZ651804 (study PRJEB26910, sample SAMN07631232) | bioreactor metagenome | isolation source: Switchgrass digestor | place: USA: Dartmouth...
GAATTGAAACAAGGATAGAATGAAACCAAGTCATAGCCTGAACCATTGTTTATAGCTTACCTATGAGGAATTGAAACGCATAAAATCCATGCTTTTCGGCTAGCTTATTTCCCTTGTTTATAGCTTACCTATGAGGAATTGAAACGAAATTTCAAAGGAATAAGAGAACAGGATATAGAGTTGTTTATAGCTTACCTATGAGGAATTGAAACAAGGATAGAATGAAACCAAGTCATAGCCTGAACCATTGTTTATAGCTTACCTATGAGGAATTGAAACTTTTGCGCCTGCATTTGCTGGCTTTTGTCAGAACCTGGTTTATAGCTTACCTATGAGGAATTGAAACTTCGGTCAATGGAGATTATGGCGGCCAGAGCCGCCCGTTTATAGCTTACCTATGAGGAATTGAAACAAAAGCAGGCCGCTAATACCCAGGTCTTATCTGATATGGTTTATAGCTTACCTATGAGGAATTGAAACTCAAATAAGCCGCTTCCGAAATCCTCCATAGCCTTTGTTTATAGCTTACCTATGAGGAATTGAAACAGAAATGACAGCGGAAGGGTTATATACTTAGAAATAGTTTATAGCTTACCTATGAGGAATTGAAACACTTTGATTTCGTATCCTGTAGAATCTAATTCTGCTAACGTTTATAGCTTACCTATGAGGAATTGAAACTCTATTATAAGGTCCTGCATTATTTATCACCCTTTACGTTTATAGCTTACCTATGAGGAATTGAAACCTTTAGCAAGCTCAGAAAGTTTATCATCCATTATTGCTTGTTTATAGCTTACCTATGAGGAATTGAAACTTATCATAATCAAGTGTTCTCAACCATTCAGTATCTTGTTTATAGCTTACCTATGAGGAATTGAAACTATACTTGACGGAGAAAGAAAAAACGTCGTACAACTAGTTTATAGCTTACCTATGAGGAATTGAAACTCCTTTGAATAATCCTTATTTCTCCAGTTATTAAAAATGTTTATAGCTTACCTATGAGGAATTGAAACTTACTGACCCTCCATATAATGTAGACTATACTGGTAAGAGTTTATAGCTTACCTATGAGGAATTGAAACTCAGAGAATCAACAGAATATAAAACTTTTACAGACGCGTTTATAGCTTACCTATGAGGAATTGAAACCTGGAATATTGCAAGACTTTTAGAACGAGGATATTCGTTTATAGCTTACCTATGAGGAATTGAAACTTTGATAAACTTCATTTGCTAATTTGTCCATTGCGTTTATAGCTTACCTATGAGGAATTGAAACAAAATTTTTTGTGAAATAAAAAAAACTACCCTTGCGGGTTTATAGCTTACCTATGAGGAATTGAAACCTTGACGATGAAACCGAATATCCAAATGTAGGCAGCGCAGTTTATAGCTTACCTATGAGGAATTGAAACAGTAGATAGGGGATATTAATAATATCAATTGAAGCAGTTTATAGCTTACCTATGAGGAATTGAAACAAACAATAAAATCTTTTAAATTTGCCCCATTTCTGGTTTATAGCTTACCTATGAGGAATTGAAACGATATTTTGAAGAAAATGATGATGGGTATGGGAAAGGTTTATAGCTTACCTATGAGGAATTGAAACTACGCATTCGCATGGACTTTCTCAGACGGTACCCATAGTTTATAGCTTACCTATGAGGAATTGAAACTGCAGAGGAAAGGGAATTAATCAAATATGCCCTAAAAGTTTATAGCTTACCTATGAGGAATTGAAACTGGAATACAAGAACTTCTGTTCCGTATCCCTTCAAAGTTTATAGCTTACCTATGAGGAACTGAAACTGATAGTAATAGTCTTAATAGGTTTATTTTTATTAGCTTACCTTATAATGAATTAAAATGATCTTTGACTACGAATCAAAAAGTCTAGGGTTCGAAGTTTATAAATCTATGAGAAAAAGAAATAATTTATTAAACAAGAAAAAAGAAATAGAGATATAATAGATAATATACACAAACTACTGTGTAAAAGACTTAAAAGGAGGACTCCATATGCCGGATATTCAAAATATTATTTCTTGGACATTTATAAGTGAGTGTCCAATACCAAATGATGTAAATGACTTATTAGTAGATGGAGAAGTTGCTGTTGCAGCATATAAAACATTGAGAGACAGTGCTATTTTCACTAATAAAAGGCTAATTGTAAGAGATGCACAAGGGTTAACAGGCAAGAAGGTAGAGATTTATTCCTTGCCTTATTCATCTAATATGTGGTCAACTGAAAATGCAGGTAGTTTTTTGGATTTTAATGCTGAAGTTGAACTGTGGACTAGAGCAGGTCATATAAAAATAAACTTGCAAAAAGGAGTAGATATTCGTAAATTTGACAAGCTAATTGCTAATGCATTATTGAAGGATTAATTAGACCATAATGTAGTAAAGAAATATACTTTTTAAGGAGTATATATCATTTAAATAAAGGATTACATAAATTTAAATGGCAAGGTGAAATCACCTTGCCATTAATAATTCTCATTAGATATTAAATTTTCTTTTAACAACTTTATAAAGCTCACCTGCAAGTAAAGGTATTAAGCAGAATACAAGTACCATTTCACAGTCAAATATGTTAAGCTTTACAGTTTCAAATATAGGTCTTAAGAATGGTACATAAATTACTATTGCTAATAAGAATACGCAGATTACTGTTGCATATACAAGAGTCTTATTGCTGAATACTCCTATCTTGAAGATAGATTCTTTTTCAGATCTGCTTGAGTGAGATCTGAAGATTTCAGCTAGAATTAAAGTAACAAATGCATATGTTCTTGCATAAGCTAAATGCTCTGGATTAGTTGCATAATCAGGGAACTTATTAAGTGCCCATGTGTAAATACCTAATACAGATACAACTAATGCTATACTTTGCACAATTATTCCTATAACCATAGATTTATCTAATATTGGCTCGTCAGATCTTCTTGGTTTTTGCTTCATAATATCAGCTTCGCCTTTTTCAGTACCTAGAGCAAGAGCAGGGAAGCTGTCTGTTACTAAGTTAAGCCATAGTAGCTGTATAGGAATAAGTGGAACTGGTAAATTCATTAGTATTGATAAGAATACTATTAGTATTTCTCCAACGTTGCATGATAACAAGAAGAAGACAAACTTTCTAATGTTACTGTAGATAATTCTTCCTTCTTCTACAGCATGTACAATACTTGCAAAGTTATCATCTGTTAATATCATATCTGCAGTTCCTTTAGCAACGTCTGTACCAGTAATTCCCATAGCCACACCAATGTCAGCTTTTTTAAGAGCCATAGCATCGTTTACACCGTCTCCAGTCATAGCAGCTATGTGTCCATTCTTTTTCAAAGTTTCAACTATACGAACTTTATTTTCAGGTGAAACCCTAGCATAAACACTAGTTTTTTCAACAACTTTAGCAAATTCTTCATCAGAAAGAGCATCTATTTCAGCACCAGTTAAAACTAAATCTCCTTCTTCCATAAGATCTAGATCTCTAGCAATAGCTACTGCAGTATCTTTATGGTCTCCAGTAATCATTACTGGCTTAATACCTGCAACTTTACATACTGTTATAGCTTCCTTAGCTTCAGGTCTTGCAGGGTCTATCATTCCCATAAGACCAATGAATATCATATCCTTTTCTATTGATGCAGAATCTATATTTTCAGGAAGAGATGAATATTCACGGTATGCACATGCAAGAACCCTTAAAGCTTGATTTGCAAAGCTGCTATTAGCTTTAGAGATTTCTTCTCTCATACTAGCTGTAAGCTCAACAACTTGTCCATCTACTAAAATTTTTGTACATCTATCAAGAATAATATCAGGTGCACCTTTAGTAAATGAAACTACTCTATTAGTGAAATTGTTATGGAATGTAGTCATCATTTTTCTTTCAGAATCAAATGGAAGCTCAGCGATACGAGGATATTTAGCGTTCATATCTTCTCTAGAGAATCCACCTTTTAGACCAGCTACAGTAAAAGCTCCTTCTGTAGGGTCTCCTAAAATTCCCCATTGTCCATCTTCCTTTTTTGCTACTGAAGCATCGTTACAAAGCACTCCTGCAGTAAGAAGAACTTGAAGATTCTTATAGTTATTAACATCTATTTTTGAACCATTAACTAAAAATTCTCCTTCAGGATCATAACCTTGTCCAGATACATCAAAATAATTACCATATGTGTAAACCTTTTTAACTGTCATTTCATTTTGTGTTAAAGTACCTGTCTTATCAGAGCAGATGACATTGACACAACCTAAGGTCTCAACAGCTAACAGTCTTTTAACGATTGCATTTCTGCTAACCATTTTCTTCATTCCAAGGGCAAGAACTATAGTAACAACAGCTGCAAGTCCTTCAGGTATTGCTGCAACAGAAAGACTTATTGCAGTCATAAACATGTCTAGTAGTTCTCCACCTCTTATATAACCGACAACAAATACTAATACACATATAGCTATACAGATAATACCTAACCACTTACCAAGTTGATCAAGCTTCTTCTGAAGAGGAGTATCTTCATTATCAATTTCTTGAATTTTATCGGCGATTTTACCCATTTCTGTTGTACCACCAGTTTCTACAACTATACCTTTACCACGACCATATGTTACAACAGTGCTCATATAAGCCATATTTACCCTATCGCCGATGCCAACTTCTTTAGTAAGGTTAACGGTAGCGTCTTTTTCAGTAGGAACTGATTCACCAGTTAAAGAAGCTTCTTCAATTTTTAGGTTAGCGCTTTCAATTAATCTTAAGTCTGCAGGGATAACATCTCCCGCTTCAAAAACTACAACATCTCCAGGAACGAGATTTTTTGAGGGCACTATTTCAACTTTACCATTCCTCAAAACCTTCGCATTTGGAGCTGACATTTTCTGAAGAGCTTCTAAGGCCTTTTCAGCCTTTCCTTCTTGCATAACCCCCAAGAATGCATTGACAATTACTATTGCAATGATAACAATAGAGTCGGCAACTTCTCCTACTCCTATTGATACTATGCTGGCTATAATTAATATGATTGTTAAAAAGTCCTTGAGCTGATTAAGAACTTTTTGGAAAATTGTCTCTTTTTCCTTTTCTTTCAGCTCATTGTAGCCATATTTGGCTATTCTCTGCTGTGCTTCTTGGGTGGAAAGACCTTTTGCAGGATCTACTTGAAGCTCTTTGGCAACAGTGTTTATATCACTGTTATACCAAGTACGTTTCATAGCATTTCCTCCTTTGTTATTGGGTTTGCAATACCAAATTATTATAACTTAAAATTATTTAATAATAAATGTATATAATATACAAAATAAAAAAAGTAAATATTAGAAATGGATTGATAAATCTTCAATAAAATAGAAATTATTAAATTTGAACACCCATACATTATAGCATATAATGTATATATAATGAATAGATTAAATAAAGTTTGTATTGCCAAAATTATCAGAAAATAGATAATGATACCTCGATAGGGGATATGAAAACAGTAAATGCTCTCCTATAGTAGTTGATTTTATAAATCTACTATAGAGAGCGTTATATTTTTAGTTACTTATTTACTCAGATCTCAATGCTTCAACGGGATCTTTTTTAGCAGCCATTTTTGCAGGTATTGCTCCGCCTAGTAACGTGAGGAGGACGCTTATTGCAACTAGCATTATTGCGTGAAGAGGGTTAAGTTTAGATACATTTTGTAATTCTGTAGCATTTTTAATAATTCTATTTGTTGGGAATGTCAATAAATATGCGATAGTAATCCCTAAAAGTCCAGAAAACGTTCCAATTATAAAGGTTTCTGCATTGAATACACGAGTAATATCTTTTTTCCTAGCACCTAAAGCTCTAAGTATTCTTATTTCCTTTGTACGCTCTAATACCGAAATATAGGTAATTATTCCGATCATGATTAGAGATACAACTAATGATATAGCTGAAAAAGCTATTAATACCATTGTAATGGCATTCATTATTCCGCCAGTCATCTCTGTCATGGTACTTGCTAAGTCTGTATATACTATGATATCATCTTGCTCTTTACCGACATTATATGCATCTAGGTAATCTAGAACAGCATCCTTAGATTTAAAATCAGTCGGATACAAAAAAATCATAAATGGAGTACTATCTCCGCCTAAGTAAGAAATAATGTTCTTTTTAGTGTCATCATTAAGCTTTTCCATAGTAATTACATTAAACTCTGATTCTCTTTGAGCATTTACAATTTTTGAATTTTTTTCTCTATCAATAATACTTTGTATTAGCCTATCACTATAAGCAATCCCGTTCCCTAAAATGCCTATAGACACATCCTTTTTTAAACGCACTATTCCACTTATTTTAAGGGTAACAGCATTTTCAGAATTATACATGGCATCAAAATCACTTCTAGGTATGAAGTTGCCCATACTTGTTTTTGTATAAAATTCATCATTTGGTATGAGTTTTAGTTCTGTTCCTACAATATCACTAAATTTTATACTTTTTATATTTTCAGTTTCAAATCCTAGGTTGTCTAGGACAGTTTGGTTAATTCGATTTCTTTCATCAACAACTAAAACTAAATCAGTTGCACTAGTTGGATATTCTCCTGCAAGTAAGTCATAATTTTTTTCAAGATAAGTTTTTGATTTTTCATCAAGAGGCTCTGGGTATGATGACAAGCCAGCACTACTCATACTGGTGATATTAGAAGATTTTTCTTTTCCCATATTCATTCCTGTGGATATAGTTACAGGAAAAGTTCTGTTCTCAGTACGGCGCAGCAAATTCATACCAACTATTCTTGTATATCCTATGCTACTGCATATTGCAGGATCTATATTATTTATATACTCTACATATTCATCAGTTAGCTTATTGGTATGAACAAAAGAGTTTTTTTCAGGGTCATATGGATATATTTCATCTGCAGTAGTATATTTTTCATATTCAGAAAGCTTAGACCTAATCTCTTCTCTTATTTTTTCCATGTTCTCTAGGTTAATATTAGTTGATGTTTGAGATATTATAATTGGAAATTCTGAAAGAGCGTCTTTTTGAAACTTATCTATTTGTTCTTGAAAGCCAGAAGAAAGACTTAGTACTAATGCTATTCCTATGATACCAATAGAAGACGCAAAGGCTGTCAAGGCTGTTCTCCATTTTTTTGTGGAGATATTTTTACCAGATAGTTTTAAAGCAGTAAAGAAACTCATACTTGTCTTTTTCAACTTATAATTACATTTTTCTTTAATGTCAGTATAAGGCTTGCTGTCATTTACTATACGACCGTCTTTAAATTTTATGATGCGATCAGCATATTTTTCTGCTAATTCTGGATTGTGGGTTACCATAATAACTAATTTATCTGCTGCAACTTCTTTTATAAGGTTCATAATTTGTTGGCTAGTTACTGTATCTAGAGCTCCTGTAGGTTCATCTGCTAATATGATATCAGGGTTATTTGCAAGTGCACGAGCTATAGCTACTCTTTGCATCTGCCCTCCTGAAAGCTGATTGGGCTTTTTGTGGATATGATCTTTTAATCCAACCTTTTCTAGAACTTCTAAAGCTCTTCGGTGTTTTTCAGCAGAGCTCACACCGCTAAGAGCCATACCTATTTCTATATTATCTATTATGCTGAGGTGAGATATTAAGTTATAATTCTGGAATATAAACCCAATACTGTTGTTTCGATATGCATCCCATTCTGCATCTTTAAAATGCTTTGTAGACTTTCCATTGACAATGAGGTCTCCGCTATCATATTTATCAAGACCTCCAATTATATTAAGACAGGTTGTTTTTCCTGAACCACTTTGACCTAAGATAGCTACAAATTCATTTTTCCTAAAGTTGATATTTATATCATTAAGTGCTATTTGTGTAAATTCACCTGTTGTATAGCTTTTTGTAATTTTCTTTAGTTGAAGCATATTGTCATCACCTTTGCTAGAGTGTTTACAGTATACTTTTTATTAACATATTTCATTTTCGATAGATACAGATGGATGCTATATAACATTAATATGAACTTACTGTTAACTTCCTGAAAAATAAATTTCACTGATACTAAAATAGTGTTCACAAATATATAGTCTGAGTACATTTTAATATTATATTCATAATTAAATTTATTGAAATAAATAGATTAGAATTTAGTAGATTAAATTTACACTTAGTTCACATTTAGTTCATATTATATTGTTATAATAATCATAAACTAGTATAATTATATTAATTTTTCAGAACAATCAATTCGGGAAGAGGGAGTATATGGTTACTATTCTAGTGGTGGAGGATGACAAAAACCTAAAAAAACTGATGAAAGCTGTTTTAAAGCAAAATGGCTATAATGTGCTAGATGCCAATGATGGGGTACAAGCCCTAGATGTGTTAGGTACTTCTCATGTAGACTTAGTTATTTGTGATATAATGATGCCCAATATGGATGGCTATGAATTGACTGATGTTCTTAGAAAGTCAAATTATAATCTACCTATATTAATGGTAACTGCAAAAGAAACATTAGAAGATAAAAGAAGGGGATTCCTTGTAGGGACAGACGATTATATGGTAAAGCCCATTGATATGGATGAAATGCTCTTGAGGGTAGCTGCACTATTGCGGCGTTCTAGAATAATCAATGAACACAGGCTGACGATTGGTGAAGTAACTGTAGATTATGACACTTTAACTGTCAGCAAAAATAAAAGAACAATAGAACTTCCTAAAAAAGAATTTTATCTTTTATTCAAGCTTCTGAGCTATCCTAAAAAGATATTTACTAGACAGCAGCTATTGGATGAAATATGGGGATTAGAGGCAGAGGTTGATGAAAGAACAGTTGATGTGCATATAAAAAGACTGAGGGAAAAGCTTTTTGACTTCAATGAGTTTGAAATAGTTACAGTAAGAGGATTAGGTTATAAGGCAGAGATTAGAATATGAAAAAGATTACAAATAAGCTGGCAATATTTTTTATCTTTATAATCTGCATTTCATCTGTTCTATCCTTTTTTATATCAATATTTTTCAACTTTGATATTAAAAATGAAATTAAAACAGAACAAGAGAACATAGCTTTGACAATATTGGAACTAATAAAAAGAACTGATTTGAGCATAGATGAGATTGCCAGCATATCATCTAATTCTATGTATGATGTTTCTAGGATAGATAATATTGATAACATTGAACTATCGAAAGAAGAGATTGAAAAAATCAGTAATGACGGGATAGCTTTTTTAACACATGGAAAATATTCAGGAACTGCTACCATATTAAAAGTAGAGGAAGAATTTATAAAAATAAGTCTCCATCCAAGCAATACTATATTTAAAATTATATTTTCTCGTATATGGTTTACATTGCTTTCTTATTTATTTATAGGAGCTTTTTTGATTATATTATTGGCTAGGATAGTAGTTAAGCCAGTCTTGAAGCTAAATAACGCTGTTCAAGAAGTGGCTAAGGGAAACTTTGATATACAAGTTGAGAATAACAGTGATGATGAGGTTGGACAGCTTACCAAAAACTTTAATAAGATGACAAGGGAGCTAAAAAACATAGAATATTTACGTAAGGATTTTATTACTAATGTATCTCACGAATTTAAAACTCCTATAGCATCTATTCAAGGATTTGCAAAGCTATTGAAAAACGGAAATCTGTCTACTGAAGAGATAAAAGAGTATTCAAGTGTTATAGTTGAAGAAACTCAAAGATTATCAAACCTTACTACAAATATCTTAAAGCTTTCAAAGCTTGAAAATCAGGAAATAGTTGAAAAGAAAACTAGATTTTCCCTTGATGAGCAAATAAGAAAGAGTATTTTACTGCTTGAGCCTGAATGGAGCAAGAAAAATATTGACTTTGATTTAGAGCTTGATAAAGTTGACTATGTAGGTGATGAAGAATTATTACAACAGGTATGGTTAAATTTACTAGGTAATGCTATAAAGTTTTCGAGTTCAGATAGTAAAATAGATGTGAGTCTCAAGAAAGGTACTTCATATGTCATAGTAAAAATTACTGACTATGGAATAGGTATGAGCGAGGAAACTCGTAAGAGGATTTTTGAAAAGTTTTATCAAGGAGATAAGGCTCGCACATATGAAGGAAGCGGACTAGGGCTTGCACTTGTAAAACGAATTTTAGATTTATATGATAGCAGCATATCTGTTGAAAGCGAGCTAGATAAAGGCTCTACCTTTACTGTACAGTTATCTTTATGAAGTAATAATTACAGGTTTAAACCTATAGGAAGGAAGTTAGTCTATGAACAACAATAAAAATAATAATAAAAAGCCAATAGTATACTATTATATCTTGATAATTGGTATAGTTATGCTTCTCAATGCTTTTGTTTTTCCGCAAATGAGCAATAAAAACATTACAGAAGTTGATTATGGAACATTTTTAGATAAAGTAGAAAATGGCAGTGTCAAAACAGTGGAGGTACAAGATGATAGAATTGCATTTATTGCAGTAGATGAAAAAGGTGATGAGAAAATATATGTAACTGGCAAGATGGAAGATCCAGAGCTTACAAATCGATTATACAGTAAGGACATTAAATTTTCTAGGGTAGTGCCAAGGGAAAATTCACCATTAGCAAATTTTATAACTTCTTGGATAATTCCAATTGTAATTTTCTTTGGATTAGGTCAGCTTATTACTAAAAAGAGCGTTGGAGGAAGACTTTCAGGTTTTGGCAAGAGTACAGCAAAGATTTACGTGGAGGATGAGACAGGAAAGACCTTTGCAGATGTAGCTGGTCAAGATGAGGCTAAGGAGGCTTTAGGCGAAATTATAGATTTTCTCCATAATCCAGCCAAGTTCAAGGAAATAGGAGCAACTATGCCTAAGGGAGCTTTATTAGTAGGACCACCTGGTACAGGAAAAACATTGCTAGCAAAGGCTGTTGCTGGTGAAGCTAAGGTGCCATTCTTTTCTATTTCAGGTTCAGAATTTGTTGAAATGTTTGTTGGTATGGGAGCAGCAAGAGTGCGTGACTTATTTAAACAAGCTCAAGAAAAGGCGCCTTGTATTGTATTTATTGATGAAATAGATACTATTGGTAAGAAGAGAGATAGTGCAGGCTTTGCTGGAAATGATGAAAGAGAGCAGACATTGAATCAGCTATTGACTGAAATGGATGGTTTTAGTGGGGAGAAGGGTGTTGTAATACTGGCAGCAACTAATAGGCCTGATTCTCTTGACAAGGCACTCTTAAGACCAGGTAGATTTGACAGACGTATACCAGTAGAGCTTCCAGACCTTGCAGGTCGTGAGGCAATTTTGAAAGTCCATGCAAAGAAAATAAAGATTGACAGCAATGTTGATTTCAATGCAATTGCAAGGGCGACTTCAGGAGCTTCTGGTGCAGAGCTTGCAAATATCATAAATGAAGCAGCATTAAGGGCAGTAAGATGTGGCAGGAATTATGTAATACAAAGTGACCTTGAAGAATCTGTAGAGGTTGTAATAGCAGGATATCAAAGAAAGGGAGCAGTCATTTCTCCTAAAGAAAAGCAAATTATTGCATATCATGAAATTGGACATGCAATTGTAGCAGCAAAGCAAACAGATTCAGCACCTGTTCATAAAATTACAATAGTTCCGCGTACTTCTGGTGCACTTGGTTATACTATGCAAATAGCAGAGAAAGAGAGTGTGCTGATGACAAAGGAAGAGGCATTCAATAAGATAGTAACTTATACAGGTGGGCGAGCAGCAGAGGAACTTATTTTTGGAACTATTACTTCTGGTGCTGCCAATGATATTGAACAGGCAACTAAATTGGCACGTATGATGGTTACCAGATTAGGGATGAGTAAGAACTTTGATATGATGGCCTTAGAAACAGTTTCTAACCAATACCTTGGAGGAGATACCTCTCTCATCTGCTCAGCAGAAACGGCATCTAAAATTGATGAAGAAGTACTTGAAATCATTAAAAAGGCCCATGAAAAAGCCATAAATATTCTAAAGGAAAACATTGATAAGCTTCATGAATTATCAAGATATCTTGTTGAAAGAGAAACAATTACAGGTGAAGAGTTCATGAGAATTTTGACAAGCTGATGAATTTTTAAAGTAAATCAAATTTTTACTAAAGGATATAATAAAGTATAGCTATGAATTGTAATATAGATTTAGAGGACTATAGTTTTTAGGAACTGGATTAGCAAAATTTAAATATTATTTCTTTGTGAATTTTCAAAGATGTGTGCCAGTATGGAAAAACAATGAAAGATTTGATATTATGACTATTAGAGGAGGGATTTTATGTATTATCCATATGGATATTATGGTTTTGATCCTACAATGATTATTTTAATCCCTGCTATTATTCTGACTCTATATGCTCAGGGAAAAGTTAAATCAAGCTTTGCAAAATATTTAAGGATACCTACAATGAGAGGATATACTGGAGCAGATGTGGCAAGACGACTTTTAGATCAGAATGGCTTAAGAGATATACCAATAGAGTTAACTAGCAGACAGTTAAGCGACCATTATGATCCAAGAAGCCGTGTTTTGAGATTGTCTCCAGAAGTTTATAGAGGTAATTCCATAGCTTCTGTAAGTGTTGCTGCCCATGAAGTAGGTCATGCGATACAACATGCCAATGGATATGTGCCATTATCATTAAGAAATATGATTTTTCCTATTGCAAGCTTTGGCTCTTCAGCTGCTTGGATATTTATTTTCGTTGGGCTTTTAATTCCTGGTCTTGGTAGTTTAATGGATTTAGGGATTATATTGTTTGGAGCAGCAGTTTTATTTCAAGTAATCACATTGCCAGTAGAGTTTAATGCAAGCAGTAGAGCTTTACAGCTGCTTGACAGTAATGGATTTATTGCAGGAGAAGAAACTAGAGGAGCTAAAATAGTTCTTAAAGCTGCAGCTCTAACTTATGTGGCAGCTATGGCTTCTGGTATTGCGCAGCTATTTAGACTTATTTTAATAAGAAATAGTAGAAGGGATTAAGAGGGTATCTTTTTTAGATGTGAAAAGTAAATAAGTAATCTTGATTTTTAAACTTTTGATATGCTCCTCTTATAGAATACAGTTAAAATAAAGAACATTTGCTGTAGAGAGGAGCATATTTTTTACTATAAATTGTGTATACATACTATGGGGAGTTGATATAATGAACTGGCTTCAAAGATTTATGATTGGACGTTATGGAGTAGACCAGCTTTCTAAAGCAATGCTAATCTTGACTTTTATTTTGTTAATAATAAGCACTTTTACTAAATCTAGCGTAATTAACGCTATTGCTGTAGTAATACTAGCTTTAACTTATGCACGAATATTATCGAGAGATATAAATAAAAGATATCAGGAGAATGTGAAATTTCTACAATGGTGGAGCCCTATAAGCTTAAAAATAAATAGATACTTAAAACATTTAAAGGAAAGAAAAACACATCGTTTTTTTAAATGTGAAAATTGTGGACAAAGGCTAAGAGTTCCAAAAGGGAAAGGAAAGATACGGATTACTTGTCCAAAGTGTCAGAATACAATTATTAAGAGGACTTAAAGGAAAGATTATTTTTATTATATATTAATTAAAATAAAACGCCTTTACTGGATAAGATAAAGGTGTTTTATTTTTATAATGTAAGTAGTTTTAAAAAAGCTTTTACTTATTAATAATTCAATAAAAGTTTTATTTCGAGAAAGTAGTCATTTCATTGAAGGAAAAATATAGAGTATAATAAAGTTAAATAAGAAAAAGGAGAGTGAAATCTTTGGTTATAAAAGAACCCCATAGAGTTTGTCCTCTCTGCGGAGAAGATAATAATTGTCAGCATGGACAAGGAAATTGCTGGTGTGAAAGCTTAGAGTTTCCTAAAGGTTTATTAGACATGATACCTGATGATAAAAAGGGAAAGGCATGTATCTGCAGGTCTTGTTTAGAGAAATACAAAAAGCAAGAGCTATCTTAATTACTTTTAAACTGATTATGGCATATTATTGTGGGTATAATACCTATAAAAATAAGTAGGTGATATGCAATGTCAAAATATCATGAAAGCCCCAATATATATGTGACAGAGATAGTGCTCAAGGTAGAGGATATAAATCGTTCAGTTGAGTTTTATAAAAACATAATGGGTTTGAGTATTTTAGGACAAAAAGATAGAGAAGTTATATTAACAGCAAATGGAGTCAAACCAATGGTTACTTTGATTCAGCCTGAAAATGTAATTCCGAAATTACCTGGGAGAACAGGCCTTTATCATTTCGCTATACTGTTGCCTAACCGAATAGAGTTAGGGAAATTTTTGAAAAACATTAGAGATAAGGAATATCCACTGATTGGAGGCTCAAATCACGGTGTCAGTGAGGCGATATATCTGGAAGATCCAGATGGAAATGGGATTGAGGTATATGCAGATACTCCTGAATCTAATTGGGATCGAGATGATGAGAGGATAAATATGGTGACCGAAGTCTTAGATTATATGGGATTACTGAAAGCTGCTGGAGATAGGGAATGGAAAGGAATTTCACCTGAAAGTATAATTGGACACATACATCTTCATGTTGCAGATTTAGATAAATCCTTGAAATTTTATGAAGCTTTAGGGTTTAAATTAGTTCAGAATATGAGAAATTCTGCATATTTTGTTTCTACAGGTGGCTATCATCATCATATTGGATTTAATATTTGGAATGGTAGAGGGGCAGAATCACTACCAGAAAATTCTGTAGGAATGAAATATTTTACTATTAAATATCCAAATAAGGAATTATTGAATAAAGCACTAGGCAATCTACGAAACCAGAGCTTTGAATATTCTGAAAGAGAAAACGATATTTTTGTTTATGATCCATCGCATAATTTGATACGCTTACATTTATAAGTACTACTAGTATACTAGTAGTATTTTTTTATGTGATTTATTAATATTAACTGAGGAGAATAGATTGTTTTGTGCTTTAATTAATTATTTAATCATAATAAATATATTTTTTATGAAGTCCAGATGTAATTTAATATGAAATTATTAGTATATATTGACTTCAAGGTTAGATAGCCAATAGACTTAATATTGTTAAATTAGCTCAATGGAATTTTGATATAAAATATACTAAAACATATGATTTAGAAATTTATTGTAAAGTATTTGTAATGTATAATATGAATAAGAGAGTCATTAAATACTTTGAAAGGAAGATTATAGTGAGTAATGTTAAGCTTATAGTAGACAGGTTTGAAGGGGAATATGCAGTTTGTGAAAATGAAGATGGTACTATGGTAGATATTAGAAGAGACAAGCTGCCTAAGGAAACAAAAGAAGGAGATGTTCTAATAGTAGAAGGAGATACTTTTGTAATAGATGTTCAAGCTACTTTAGAGAGGAAAGAGTATATAAAAAAATTGATGGATGATCTATGGCAATAGATAATCTTTTAGTTAGTAATTACTACGATTATGAAAGGAGAAGACATGATTGAAATTAAAGGAAAGTATAATACTGCCAAAGTGTTTACTGATAATATTGATGATGGAGCTATAGCTCAGATTATAGAACTATGTAATCAAGAATTCGTTAAGGACAGTATTATTAGAATCATGCCTGATGCTCATGCTGGTGTTGGGTGTACCATAGGGACTACTATGACTATATCTGATAAAGTGGTTCCTAATCTTGTTGGAGTAGATATTGGTTGTGGTATGGAAACCATAAAATTGAAGCAGCGAAAGATTGATTTAGAGAAGCTAGATAAGATTATATATGAACACATCCCATCAGGATTTGAAATCAGAAAAAAGGAGCATAAATACACTGAAAATATCGACTTTGATAGACTAGCTTGTAAAAACCATGTTAATCTTAATAGAGCAAGGCTTAGCGTAGGAACACTAGGGGGCGGAAATCATTTTATAGAAGTCAACAAAGATAATAAAGACAATTTATATTTAGTTGTCCATTCTGGGAGTAGGCATCTAGGAAAGCAAGCTGCTGAGTACTATCAACAGCTAGGATATAAGGAACTTTTAAATAAGCATAATCAAAGATTAGAAATAATCAATAAACTTAAACAAGAAAGCAGAGAGAATGAAATTCAGGATGAACTTGAAAAATTAAATAGCACAAAAATTAGCAAGCAATTAGCATACCTTGAAGGGAATAATTTTAAAGATTATTTGAATGATATGAAAATTATTCAGCAATTTGCAGTATATAATAGGAAGGCCATTATTGATGAAATAATTACAAGAATGGGACTTGAGGTACAAGAACAGTTTACTACTATACATAATTACATTGACTTGGAAAGTATGATTTTACGGAAAGGAGCTATTTCTGCTAAAAAAGGAGAAAAGGTTCTAATCCCTATGAATATGAGGGATGGAAGTCTTATTTGCATTGGTAAAGGAAATAAAGATTGGAACTATTCAGCACCTCACGGAGCTGGCAGGCTGATGAGCAGAAGACAGGCTAAGGAATCTATAACATTAGATGAATTTAAAAAATCAATGGAAGGAATATACAGTACAACTGTTAACAAATCAACATTGGACGAATGTGCACTTGCATACAAGCCTATGGATGAGATTATAAAAAATATTCAGGATACTGTAGAAATAGTTTCTATCATTAAGCCAATCTATAATTTTAAAGCAAGCGAATAAATAGAAAAGAGATAAGTTGAGAAATGACAAATTCGATTTTAAATAACAACCTGAAGTATACTAAATTATTCTTTGAAGCTCATAAAACGGAATTTTTAAATATAACTTTTATGTAGAATTCTTTAATTCATTATGAAATATGAAAAGAAGGGCAGGTGAAAATCCTGATTTAATATTTAGATTTTAGAAATCAGGATAGTCTTGAAGACTTTAAGAGAGAAAACTGTATTTTTGCTAGATATGGATGGAACTATATATCTGGGGGATAAATTAATAGATGGAGCAAAGGAATTTTTAGAGACTATAAAGCAGAAAGGTAAAAGATATATTTTTCTAACAAACAATTCATCAAAGAGTAAGGAATTGTATGTTAAAAAGCTCAATGAGCTAGGAATACAGGCTTCAGAGCAAGAGATATTTACTTCCGGCGAGGCTACTACTATGTATTTAAAGAAGCTTAAAAGGGGTGCTAGGATTTATCTCTTAGGAACTGAGGCGTTGGAAGATGAGTTTAGAAGAGAGGGTTTTAAAATAGAAAAACAGAGACATAAGAACATAGACTATGTGGTATTAGGGTTTGACACTACACTGACTTATGAAAAGCTATGGGCAGCATGTGAGTACATATCTGAAGGGGTAGAGTATATAGCCACACATCCGGACTTCAACTGTCCGTTACCTGATGATAAATTTATGCCTGATGCAGGTGCAATTGCTGCATTTATAGAAGCGTCTACCGGCAGGAAACCTAAAGTAATAGGCAAACCCAATAAAGAAATGATTGATAGTATTGTTTTGAAATATGGTTTAGATAAAAAAGACATGGTAATAGTAGGAGATAGACTATATACAGATATTAAAACTGGAGAAAATGCTGGGATAGCTTCTGTGTTAGTATATTCTGGCGAAACTAAGGAAGAGGATTACATAAATAGTGAAATTAAGGCGGATTATGTATTTAATTCCGTTAAAGACATTATAGAATTACTATGATTGACTATAGAAAAGCTAATATTAGCCTCGCAGTTGCGAGGCTTTGTTACATTTTTATTTAAAAGATTTAGTTTAAATGCTTAAGCTTGTATTATATAATTAATAGTTGTAGATGAAAATTTGAAATTGTTTTGTGATACATTGAGTTATATAATTTTAATATTAATGTATTTAACTATTCAGGAATCTGCATAAGTAATTAGAAAGGACGTACAAAATATGGAAGAAAAATTAATAAAAAACTATATTTTTACTAAAAAAGATTTGATACACTTAATTATTCCATTGATGTTTGAACAGTTATTGGCAGTAGCTGTAGGTATGGCAGATTCAATTATGGTTGCCCGTGTAGGCGAAAGTGCAGTGTCAGCTGTTTCACTTGTTGATTCAATTAATATACTGCTAATTAATATTTTTGCCGCATTAGCTACTGGAGGTGCAGTTGTTTCAGGTCAATATTTAGGACAAAAGGATAGTGATAAGGCATGTAAAGCAGGGGAACAGCTTGTTGTATTCACTACATTTATTTCATTAGTAATTATGACTTTAATGTATATTGGAAGGAACTTTATAATTAACGTAGTATTTGGACATATAGAGCCTGATGTTGCTGCTAATGCTAATACATATATGCTTATAGTTTTTGCTAGTATTCCTTTTATAGCTTTATATAACAGTGGTGCTGCACTTTTTAGATCAATGGGGAATTCTAGAATAACTATGAAAACATCTATCATCATGAACATTATAAATGTTGCAGGAAATGCAATACTGATTTTTGGGTTTAAAATGGGTGTAGAAGGTGTTGCTATTCCAACACTTGTTTCAAGAGCAGTTGCAGCTATTATAATCATTTCATTACTTAGAGATGAAAATCTTAAAGTTCATATAGGCAAACCATTTCGTTATAAATATGACAATAAGATGGTACTTAGGATACTTAGAATAGGCATACCAAATGGAATTGAAAATAGTATGTTTCAATTAGGAAAAATATTATTATTAAGTGTTGTTGCTGGTTTTGGTACAGCTTCAATAACAGCTAATGCAGTAGGGAATGCAGTAGCATCTTTTGGTATTCTTCCAGGAGTGGCCATTGGACTAGGATTGGTAACTGTAGTAAGTCAATGTGTAGGTGCTCGTGACTATGAACAAGTGAGATATTATACTATATTACTCCTAAAATATGCGTATATTTCTATGATAATCCTTAATATTGTCATAATATTTGCTACTCCTGTTATTCTCTATATTTATAACTTATCATCAGAAACAGCTGCTATGGCGAAACAGGTAATCATATTTCATAGCATAAATGCATGTCTGACATGGGTACCAGCTTTTACGCTACCTAATACCCTTAGAGCATCTAATGATGTGCGTTATACTATGATAGTTGGAGTAGGTTCCATGTGGATTACTAGAATAGGTTTTGGAATTTTGCTTTCAAAATATGTGAAACTTGGGATGTTTGGTGTCTGGGTAGCGATGATTATTGACTGGATAGTTAGAAGTATCTTTTTTGTAGCTCGTTATAAGGGCCATAAATGGGAAATTAGTGAAGTATAAAATTATTTTATATTGTATTTGATTTGACCTGTAATCACTTAAATCTCTATTATGGTTTTTTAAAACATTCTTACTTTTATAAAACCATAATAGAGTTAGTGAATTTGTAATGCTTATAAGCTTTTCTGTAAATTAGTAATTGCTTAAATTGATTTATTTTATATCAATTCTGCTAATTTATATCAAAGTCTTTAAAATTAAACTAGTTAGATTTATTCTATTCTTTATTTAAGTTATTTTCTATTTTAACACTTCTAAACTGATATATTATCCCGTCTAATATATTTCACAATTAGACAGAATAATTATCTTTTAATTTTTTTGATCCAAACTATCGAAATATAATTTTTAGAAAACAAAGATAATGCAATTTTACTATTACAATAGGTAAATATGTTATTTATGAAAAAGTAAATTCCACAATGTGGAACTATAAATTCACATTATGTTATTTAATTTTTGTTTTCAATAATATAAGAGAATTGATTAATAGTTTGTTGAAGTAAGCAAATTAGCGATATTCAGAAAATGTTAAATTTTTTTAACAAATAGAGAATATTTTTTGATTTCATAGTATAATATGTCATGTATTAAATAAATAGAATCACTAATTTCAAATAGTGGAATTAATAATTCAATTTTAAGACGGTTAAATTATTTGTCTGATTGATAAAAAACGTTTTTCTTAATGCAGTAGAAGCATTTATACGAGTTAGCTAAGATAAAGTATTTAGTATTAAACAACTGTATCTTAAACCAAGAAGAATCATAAAAAATTGTAGGGAGGAGTAAAAATGGATGAAATAAGAATACATGGACGAGGAGGTCAGGGGTCCGTAGTAATGGCTGAATTAATAGCTAAAGCAGCTTTTGAAGGCGGCAAGTATTCACTTTCATTTCCTTTTATAGGAAGCGGTGAACGTAGAGGAGCTCCTGTAGAATCATATGTCAGGATATCAGATGAACCAATAAGATTAAGGGAAAAAATTCAAAATCCAGATTACATTATTATACAAGATGATTCAATAATTGAAATTATAGATGTATTTAAAGGCTTGAAGCCTAATGGAACAGTAATAATAAATTCAGAGAAAAGTAGTGATGAGTTTAAAAACATAGTAAAAGGAGAAAATGTAAAAATATTTACTATAGATGCAAATAAAATTTCTATTGAGACAATAGGAAAGCCAATAGTTAACTCAGCTTTACTTGGAGCTTTTGCAGCTATAACCGGGGAAATACCAATAGATGCAGTTGTTAAGTCAGTAAAGGAAAAATTTAGTGGTGAAATAGGTGAAAAGAATGCCGAAGCTGTTATGAATGCTTTTAAGGCATGCGGGGGTGAGATAAAGTGAAATTAAGAGTTGGTGGAGTTTGTGAAGCTGGAGGGTCAAAAGCAGAACATACAGGAACTTGGAGAACATTTAGACCAGTAGTAGAAAAAAGTAAGTGCTCTAAATGTGGTATTTGTGAGAAATTTTGCCCAGATTCAAGTATAGAAATTAAGGACGATGGGTGTAGTATTGATTATACATATTGTAAGGGTTGTGGAATATGTGAATACGAATGCCCAAGAAATGCGATCAGAATGGAGGTAGAACACAAGTGATATCAAATGTATCTGTTACTGAGGGTTCAATGGCAGTTGCAAAGGCTGTTAAGGCATGTAGGCCTGGTGTTATATCTGCATATCCAATAAGCCCTCAGACACATATTGTTGAACATCTTTCAAAGTTTGTAGCACAAGGAGAGCTTAATAGTCAATATATAAGAGCTGATTCTGAGTTTTCTGCTGCATCAATTATTTATGGAGCAAGTGCAGCTGGTTCAAGAGCGTACACAGCTTCTTCATCTCAGGGGCTAGCTTTAATGACAGAGGTTATTTTTGCATTAGCAGGAACTAGATTACCTGTAGTAATAACAGCGGCAAATCGAACATTAGCTGCACCTATTAGTATTCAACCTGATCATCAGGATGCAATGACACATAGAGATACAGGTATAATTCAAATTTATGTTGAGAATATTCAAGAAGTTTACGATACACATATACAAGCTTTTAAGCTTGCTGAAGATAAGGACGTTTTGTTGCCAGTTATGGTATGTATGGATGGATGGATTTTGACTCATGCATTTGAACCAATAGAAACTTTTTCTGATGATGATGTATATGAGTATGTAGGTGATTTCAAACCTTATCAGTTTTTAGATCCAGCAAATCCTTTAACTTATGGCTCATATGCTAATGAAGATAGGCTTATGGAATATAAATATCTTGCTGATAAAGCACAATCTAATGCCAAAATAAAAATTGAAGAAATTGCTGAATCTTACAGAAAGAGATTTGGGCATTACCATGGCGGTCTAATAGATGAATATAAAACAGAAGACGCAGAGATAATTTTTATTGCAATGGGGTCTTTAGTTTCAACCCTTCGAGTTGCAGTGGACGAGCTTAGAGCAGAAGGCAAAAAAGTAGGCTTGTTAAAAGTTAGAAGTTTTAGACCATTCCCAAAAGAAGCTATTATTAAATCCTGCAAAAATGCACAGATACTTGCTGTAATAGATAAAAGCTTCTCTGTTGGTTTAGGAGGAATACTTGCTACAGAAGTAAAATCTGTCTTCTGCGATGAAGAGAAGAAGCCATTAATACAAAGCTTTATAGCTGGTCTAGGAGGAAAAGAAGTTAATAGAAGTGCTATAAAATGGATGGCAGAAGAAGCTGAGAAGGCAGCAGATTCTAAAGAAATAAAAGATACAATATTTGTGAATATCGATAACAGCATTATATAGGGGTGAAAAATATGGTAGAACAAGAAAAGCAATTATTTGCATCTGGACATAGAGCTTGTCCTGGATGTGGAGCTGCCATAGCAGCAAGAATGATACTAAAAGCAACAGGATCAAATGTAATAGTTGTTTCATCAACTGGGTGTCTTGAAACTTTTACAAGTCCTATAGATGCGTCATGCTGGGAAGTACCTTGGATACATTCATTATTTGAAAATGCAGGAGCTATTGCAAGTGGAGTATTAGCATCTTTAAGAGCAAAAGGGAATCCAAACAATACAAAAGTTGTTGTAATAGCTGGAGATGGAGGAACTTACGATATAGGTATAGGTGCACTATCAGGAATGCTTGAGAGACAAGATGATGTTTTGTATATTTGCTATGATAATGAAGCTTATATGAATACTGGTGCTCAAAGAAGTGGAGCTACACCTTATTCAGCCTCAACAACTACAACTCCAGTTGGTAGAAACTCATATGGAAAAGCGGAACATAAGAAGAATATGCCTCAAATTGTATTAGCACATGGAGTAAATTATGTAGCTACAGCTAGTTTAGCATATCCTAAGGATTTTGAAATGAAAGTTAAGAAAGGACTTAATACAAATGGACCTGCATATATACACGTATTAACTCCTTGTAATATTGGTTGGGGCTTTGAGCCAAAATTGACTATAGAAGTGGCAAGACAAGCTGTTGAAACTGGTCTATATCCTTTATATGAGTATGTAAATGGAGAACTAGTTTCTTCGAAAAAAATATCTAAGATAAAACCTGTTGAAGAATTTTTAAAATATCAGAAGAGGTTCAGACATTTAATGAATGACAGAGATAAATACGAAGAACAGCTTAATATTATTCAAGAAATTGCTGATAGAAATATTCAAGAATTTAATCTTGCTTTGTAGTAAATGAAATAATAACTAATCGTTAATACAAGTGAAAAATGAGTAAATTTTAAGGAAGGTGATTAGTTCATGGGCATGATGACAGGGGAAGAATATATTGATAGTTTACGGAAGTTGGACATAAAAGTATTTATGTTCGGAGAGAGAGTGCAGAACCCAGTAGACCATCCAATTATCAGACCTTCAGTTAATTCAGTTGCAATGACATATGATTTAGCAAATATGCCAGAATATGAGGATATAATGACAGCTACTTCAAATATAACAGGTAAGAAAATTAATCGTTTTTGTCATATACACCAAAGCAAGGACGATTTGATAAAAAAAATTAAAATGTTGAGGCTATTAGGACAAAAAACTGGTTCATGTTTTCAGAGATGTGTTGGCATGGATGCTATTAATGCATTATACAGCACAACTTATGAGATAGATGGAAAATATGGCACTAAATATCATGAGAATTTTATAAAATTTTTAAAATACGTACAAGAGAACGATTTGACAGTAGATGGATGTATGACAGATGTTAAAGGAGATCGTAGCTTATCTCCAAGCCAACAAAGTGATCCAGATATGTATGTACATGTTGTAGAAAGACGAAAAGATGGAATAGTTGTAAGGGGAGCAAAGGCTCATCAGACAGGTGCGATTAATTCACATGAACATTTGATAATGCCTACTGTATCAATGAAGCCTGAAGATAAAGATTATGCTATTTCATTTGCTATACCAGCAGATGCGGAAGGCGTATTTATGATATATGGAAGACAATCCTGTGATACAAGAAAATTAGAAGAAGGAGCAGATATTGATTTAGGAAATAAAGACTTTGGAGGACAGGAAGCTTTAGTAATTTTTGATAATGTGTTTGTACCTAATGACAGAATTTTCTTAAATGGTGAAACTGAGTTTGCTGGAGTATTAGTCGAAAGGTTTGCTGGGTATCATCGCTCTAGTTATGGAGGATGTAAAGTAGGTGTAGGAGATGTGCTAATTGGTGCAGCAGCTGTAGCAGCTGAATATAATGGAGTTTCTAAAGCTTCACATATTAAAGACAAACTGATAGAGATGGTACATTTAAATGAATCATTATATTCCTGTGGTATAGCATGTTCAGCTGAAGGATGTCCTACAAAGGCTGGGAATTATCAAATAGATTTATTACTAGCGAATATTTGTAAACAGAATGTTACTAGACATACGTATGAGATAGCTAGACTAGCTGAAGATATTGCAGGAGGAATAATGGTAACTATGCCTTCTGAAAAAGACCTAAGGAGTCCTTATGTAGGCGAATATGTTAAAAAATATCTGAAAGGCGTTAGCAACGTTAGTACAGAGAATAGAATGAGAATACTTAGACTGATAGAGAATCTTACCTTAGGAAGTGCTGCTGTTGGATATAGAACAGAATCTATGCATGGAGCTGGTTCGCCACAGGCACAAAGAATAATGATATCAAGACAATGTAATATGGAGCATAAAAAAGAGTTGGCAAAACGTATTGCTCATATTGATGATAGTTCAAAAGATGAAAATTGATTTAATTGTTTTTAAATAAGGGGTGAGCATAATGAAAGAGGAAAGTGCAATTAAAAAGATTGCTATTGCTGGAGCGGGAACAATGGGCGCAACAATTGCCCAAGTTTTCGCACAAGCAGGCTACAATGTAGTATTATATGATATTTCAGATAAAAGCTTATCTAGAGGTCACAGCATTATTGAGACTAATCAGAAAAATCTCATTGATAGCGGTTTGTTGACTGAGACTGCTGCAGAACAGTCATTAAGTAAGATTCAGTTTACTACAGATCTTAATACGTTTAAGTGTGCTGATTTAGTAATTGAAGCAGTAATAGAGAAGATAGATGTAAAACATGAGTTATTGAAAAAAATAAGCTCTATTGTATCTGAAGAAGCTATTATAGCTACTAATACTTCTGGATTAAGTATAACTGAGATTGCAAAAGCTGTAAGCAATAAGAAAAGGTTTGCAGGAATGCATTGGTGGAATCCACCTCATCTAATTCCTTTAATTGAAATCATTAAAGGAGAAGAAACAAGCCAAGAGACCGCAGATGAATTAATTAGAATAGCTAAAAGCTTAAATAAAAAACCAGTTTTAGTGAAGAAAGACATACTAGGATTCATCGGAAATAGGCTGCAATATGCACTTCTTAGAGAAGCATTGTACTTATTAGAGCAAGATGTAGCAACTGCAGAAGATATTGATGACGCAATGAAATATGGATTAGGACTTAGATACTCTGCTTTAGGTCCTATAGAAACAGTAGATTTAGGAGGAGTAGATGTTTTTAATAACGTTGGTTCATATTTGTTTGCAGCTTTAAGTAATTGTAAAGAAGTTCCACAGGTTTTAAGAGAACTATATGAACAGGGGAACTTTGGAATTAAGACTGGTAAAGGATTTTTTGATTACTCAGATGATAAAGGAGAAGAGGTACTGAAGAAGAGAGATAAACACCTTATTAATATGATGAAATATATACTTACAGAAAATTAAGCTTTAATTACTAATGGAGCCATTTATTTCAATTTAATATTATAATTTAATATTATAAATTATTAAATTAAAGGAGGAATAAAAATGAGTGATAAACTTGAAGTTCAAAGAAGTGACGGAAGAGGAATATTGGCAGGTGATTATCTAAATCAAAACAAAGATATTACAAGAGAACAATGGTTAGAAGACTGTTTTCCAGAATGGGGAACATTTCTAAATCAACAAATTGAAAATACTGAAATACCAAAAGGACAAGTAGCACTTTGGTGGTTAGGAGGACCTTCATGGGTTCTAAAAACAGATGAAGGTGGAATATTCTTCATAGATGTTTATTCTGGACCTTCTATGTATACTTCTTATTCTTATTGTGGTGTTTGTAAACAATGTGGTGCAGAAAGTATAGACTGGTTAAGACTTAATCCACAATTAATTGATCCATGGAAATTTAACCGTTTAGATGGAGTTTTCTGTACACACGCTCACCAAGACCACTGCGATATCTATACTGTTAAGGCTGCATTAAAAACAACAAATTGTAAATTCTATGGTCCTCCACATACTGCAACTAAACTACGCAATTTTGAAGTACCTGAAGAAAGGATAGTTGTAGCTAATGTAGGAGAATCAGTAAAAGTGCCAGGAGCTGAAGTAGAATTTGTAATGAATTATGATGAAACTATTCGTAAGACTGGAACTAGTGACGAATTACCACCTTATGAAATGATGGCAACAAGTTTTCTTTTCAAGACTTCTGCAGGAAATATACTATTTTTAGGAGATACTTGGTATCACGATGGATATAGAGCAGTTGGAGAAAACTACGATATCGATGTTGCAATCTTTGATATGGGCTATAATGCACCAGGAGCAACTGATAAAATGCCACCTTATGATTGTGCTAGATTAGGTGAAACTCTAAATGCGAAATTATTAATCCCAGATCATTATGATAACTGGGCAAATACAGCAGGAGATCCAGAACTATTAGTTAATCAATTTGAAAGAATAGTTGCTGAAAATACTCCACATATTAAAACAGCTATTCTTAGACCAGGAGCTTTCTTCTTATATCCTAGAGATAAGGATATTAAACGCTATCGTTATCCTGACTGGAGAGAAAGATACGATGTAACTCGTTCTAAGCTATATGGCGAACAAGCAAGAAAATATAAAAAGAGATAAGATAAACTCTAGTCCAGATGATGGATGGGAGACATTTCAAAAGGAGGTGCCTTAAACTTGAATATGAAGAGTTTTGTAAAAGCTAATAATGTAGATGAAATTGTTAAGTATAAAAGCGAGCTTGGTAATAAGGCAAGAATAATTGCAGGCGGTACTGACTTAATGGTTAGAGTAAACAATTGTCAGGAAAAACCAGAATGCTTCCTATATATAGGTGAGGCTGGATTAAATTATATCCGTGAAGAAGAAAACGATATCGTAATTGGTAGTGCAACTACTTTAACAGAGTTGTTAAATTCAGAATTAATTAGCAAAAATTTACCAATGCTAAAAACAGCAGTAAGCAAGATGGCTTCAGTGGCTGTTAGAAATATGGCTACAATTGGAGGTAATATATGTAATGCCTCACCTGCAGCTGATACAGCTGTACCATTATTAACACTTAATGCTAGACTTAAGTTATTGTCAAGTAAAGGCGAAAGAGTAGTTAATATTTCTGAATTCTTTAAAGGCCCAGGGAAAGTCAGCTTAAATGAAGATGAATTCTTGAAGGAAATAATTGTTCCAAAACAAGGCAATGCTAAATGGGCTTATAGAAAATTAGGTAGAAGAAAGGCAGATACTTTATCTGTAGTTTCTGGTGGTGTATTAATGGAATTAGAAAATGGATTATGCAAAGATGTTAGAATTGCATTGGGTGCAGTTGGACCAACTCCTGTACTTGCAGTAAAAACATCAGATATTTTAAGAGGTAAAAAAGTCGATCAAGCTTTGATAGAAGAAGCTGCTAATAAAGTAGTAGAAGAAATTTCTCCAATAGACGATCAGCGTTGTAGCAAATGGTACAGAAACAGAGCAAGTAAAGCTATTCTTAAAGATTTACTTGGACAAGTTCTTAATTAGGGGGTGTATTTATGCAGGAAGTAACATTAAAGGTAAATGGCATAGAATACAAGGTTAACGTAGAGGCCGATATGAATCTACTAGAAGTACTAAGAGATAAACTCCATATTACAAGTCCAAAGGTTGGTTGTAATACTGGCGATTGTGGCGCATGCACAGTTATTTTAGATGGAAAACTTGTTAAGTCATGTATAACTAATATTATGGTTGCAGATGGAAAGGAAGTTCTAACAGTTGAAGGCTTGAGTAAACCAGGCAAATTGCATCCAATTCAACAAAGCTTTTATGAAAACGGTGCTACACAATGCGGTTTCTGTACTCCAGGAATGATTATGGCTACAAAAGCTCTTTTAGATAGTAATCCTAATCCAACAGAAGAAGAAATTAGAGAAGCTCTTTCAGGAAACTTATGTCGCTGCACTGGATATACAAATATTATTAAAGCTGTTAAGGAAGCAGCAAAGATAATGAATGGAGGTGAGTAACATGACTATGGTAGGAAAGGGTATACCAAAATATGACGGTATAGGTCATGTAACTGGTACGACTAAATATGTTAATGACTATTATGTGCCTGGAACATTGATATGCAAGGGCTTAAGAAGTCCTGTGGCAAAAGGTAGAGTAAAATCAATTGATACCAGCGAAGCTGAAAAATTACCAGGAGTTTATGCTGTAATTACTGCAAAGGATATTCCACATAATGTTTTTGGAGGAAATCAGCCTGTTATAGCTGAAAATATAAGATTCAAAGGGGAATTAATTGCTGCAGTAGCTGCAATAGATGAAGATACAGCACAAAAGGCTGTTAGCTTGATTAAAGCTGACATAGAAGAAGAAACACCGGTATTTGATCCAATTGAGGCAATGAAACCAGATGCACCAAAAGTTAGACCTGAAGGTAACGTATTAATGTTTGGAGATAAAGACTATTATTTGGTTAGATGTGGTAACGTAGAAGAAGGATTCAAAGAAGCTGATGTTATTGTAGAAAGCGAATATGTCTTTCCTGCAGCAGACCAAACACCTTTGGAAACACAGACATCCTTAGCTATACCACATCCAAATGGAAGTTTAACTGTGTATACTACTAGCCAGTGTTTATATGGCCATTTAACTGAACTATGTAATATTTTGCAAATGCCATTTAGTAAGGTTAACTACGTAGGAGGTACTATTGGAGGAGGATTTGGAGCAAAGAATGACTTACATGCTGACCCAGTAGTAGCTGTGTTAGCTCTTAAAACTGGAAAACCTGTTAAATGGGTATGGACACGTGAGGAAGAGCTGACCGTATCTTCAATTAGAGGCGGATGGATAATGAAGATAAAAGATGGTGTGAAAAAGGACGGTAGAATAGTAGCTCGTCAAATGGAATGTATCTTAGACGGTGGAGCATATTTAGGATTTAACGAATATGCTACAACAAAACATGCATTTTATTGTGTTGGACCTTACTATATACCAAATGTTGAAGTAAAAACAAGATGTGTCTTCACTAATAAACCATTAGCAGGTCCTATGAGAGGATTTGCACTTACAGGATGTGCATTTGCAGCTGATGTTCATATTCAAAAAGATGCTGAAGCAATAGGCATGGATCCATTTAGAATAAGAATGATTAATGCTCTACGAAAAGGTGAACCTATACACGCAAATTCTGTACCACCTAGCTTGAGTGCTATTGAGGTTATGCAAAAAATAGCAGAAGAAGCAGGCGTAAAATTATCAGATGATTTATTAGCAATGTCATCTGAAGAAAGGAGGGCATAATAATGAAGAAGAAGGGAAAAGGAGTATCTTTAGTATATTATCCCGTAGGTTCAAAGGGTGGTGGAGATACTACTCAAGCTTTTGTTAAAATTAAACCTGATGGCGGTGCAGACCTATTCCTTGGATCTGTTGAACTTGGTCAGGGAATAAAAACAATAGCAACACAAATACTATCAGATGAATTAGGTATACCTTATGATCAAATTGTAATACACAATGCCAGCACAGATGATTGTGGAATATGTACAGGTTCTTTTGCAAGCCGTGTTACTTATTTTGCTGGAAATGCTGTTAGAGCAGCAGCAGCAGATGCAAGAAACCAATTATTTGAAGCAGCTGCAGAGGAATTGAATGTTAAAATGGAAGAATTGACTGCCAAAGATGGTTTAATATATTCTATAAATGACTCAAGTAAGAGTATTAAAATAAGCGATCTTGCATCTAAATTAAACTTCGGTTTAGGTAAACTAATATTAGGAAGAGGATATTTCTGGAAGGAACCAGCAAAAGTATTAGACGAAGAAAATGGACAAGTTGATATTATTACAGAGTTATCTTACGGTGGAAGCTATGCAGAAGTTGAAGTAGATACAGAAACTGGAGAAGTAGTAGTAGAAAAAATGGTAAATGTATTTGATACAGGTAAGACTATTAATCCATTGCTTGTCATGGGACAAATTGATGGGGGAGTAGTAATGGGAATTAGCTCAGCGCTTTATGAAGCTACTTATCCTAATTACCCATCAATTGAATTTCAGCCTAAATCATTAGGAGATTATATCATACCTACAACAGCAGATATTCCTGAAATGAAATCTTCATATATTGAATACCCTGCTCCTAATGGGCCTTTTGGAGCAAAAGGTATAGGCGAAATGACAGCTAATACAGCAGCACCTGCAATTGCAAATGCTATCTATGATGCTGTTGGAGTATGGATTAATGAAGTACCTATTACTCCTGAAAAGGTTTTAAAGGCACTTGATGAATTAAAGAAGAATTAATACTTTAAAAAAGAAATATAAAGGGCTAGAGCTATAATCTATTACTAGCCCTTTTCCATTGGGTTATATAATCAGCTTTTTTGATACCGAAATTGCTTATAGATTTTGAGAGAGGTGGAAAAATGAGTTGTACAAGTAAATGTTCAGCAAAACAAGCTTGTTTAGAGGCGAGAGAAAATTGGAAGCAAATCGATAGTCTTAGGATGGGAATGGATTGGGACGAAGAAGATCTAAATAAACCACAGATACTAATAGATGATGTGTGGGGTACTACACATCCCGGAAATTTTCATTTAGATAAACTAACTCAGCAAGTAGGTATAGGTATATATGAAAAAGGAGGCAAACCATCTTATTGCCATGTTTCAGACGTTTGCGACGGATGTGCTATGGGACATTCTGGAATGAACTATATTTTATTATCAAGGGAATTGATAGCTGATATGGTCGAAGTGCACTGCTCCTTTATTCCTTTTGATGGCTTGGTGTTAGTGTCTGGATGTGACAAATCTATTCCTGCACATTTAAAGGCAGCAGCAAGATTAGACTTACCAACCATCCATGTTCCCGGTGGTAGCATGAGAGTTGGACCTAATCTTACAACATCATTAAAAACTGGTGAGCTTTCAGCGAAGGATAAAAAAGGCTTAGCTGATCCAGATGAAATAAGGGACTATAAGCTAATGTGTACTCCAAGCTGCGGATCTTGTCAAGTAATGGGTACAGCTAGTACAATGCAGTGTATGTCTGAAGCTTTAGGTATGGCTTTACCTGGATCTGCATTATGTCCTACTACATTACAGGAAATATTGAGATATGCAAGAAAAGCCGGAAAGCAGGTAATGCAATTAGCTGAATCTGGAATAACAGCAAGAAAGATACTAGTTAAAGAAGCATTTATCAATGCACTAAAAGTTCATGCTGCTATTTCTGGTTCTACAAATGCTTTATTACATTTACCTGCCATAGCTCATGAAGTAGGTATTGAATTGGAAACTGATTTAATTGATCAAATCAACAAAGACATACCATATTTAACTAATATTCTACCTAGCGGTAAATATCCAACTGAGCTATTCTGGTTTGCTGGCGGTGTTCCAATGGTACAGTGGATGTTAAAAGATTATTTAGACTTAAATGTTCTTACAGTTACAGGAAGGACATTGGGAGAAAATCTAGAAATGCTAGAGAAAGACGGTTTCTTTAGAAGAGGAATTGGTATGTTAAACAATTATGGTGTTAAAGCGGAAGAGGTTATAAGACCGATTAGTAAATCAGAACATAAGGGTTCAATAGCAATTTTAAAAGGAAACTTAGCTCCTGGAGGATCAGTTGTTAAATTTTCAGCAGTTCCAAAGGAAATGTATCATCATGTTGGACCTGCCTTAGTATTCAATAGAGAAGAAGATTGTCATGATGCTATAGTTAAGGGAAAAGTAAAGCCTGGCTCAGTGTTGATTATAAGGTATGAAGGGCCAAAAGGTTCTGGAATGCCTGAAATGTATATGACTACAGATGCGCTTGTTGCTGATGAAGCTTTAAATACTACTACAGCATTGATAACAGATGGTCGCTTTTCAGGATTTTCAAGTGGACCTTGTATTGGTCATGTGACTCCTGAAGCTGTAGAAGGAGGACCAATAGCATTAGTTGAGGATGGAGACTTAATTGAAATAGACATTCCTAATAGAAAACTCAATATAGTTGGTATTAAGGGACAAAGAATGGATTTGAAAGAAATTGACGAAGAATTAAATAAAAGAAGAAAAGATTGGGAATTACCAAAAGAATGTAAGAATAAGACTGGAGTATTGAAAAGGTATACAGACACTGCAGTGTCAGCTATGTTAGGTGCATATATGAAGTAAGCATAGTAATATGTTTGTAAAAAGAAAAATATATCTAAGCTTAAACTTTAAGTCAAAATTCATATTAAAAGAACTCTTTTAAAAATTGAAAAATATGATTAATATGATAAAATATACTAATATAAACAGGGGGGTGAGCACGTGGACCAGCAATCAAAATCACTAGTTGGCACAATAGTAAAATCATTAGATATTCTGGAGTGCTTTACTGACGACAGTGATGAAAAGGGGATTCAAGAAATAAGTCAGATTGTAGGATTGCCAGAAAGTACAACTCACAGGATAATAAGCACACTTGAATATAGGGGTATTTTATTGCAAAATCCTAGTAACAAGAAGTATAGGTTAGGATTAATATTTTTAAAAGCGTCTGATAAAACCAAAAACATGAGTATTTGGAAAGAAAAAGCTAAATCATATATGCTTGATCTAAATGAAGAGTTTAATGAGACTGTGAATTTGGCTATTAGAACTGAAGATAAAGCTGTGTATATCGACACTGTTGTGTCCACACAAGTTTTAAGACCAACTCTGGCAGTTGGTGTCAAATATCCTTGCCATTGCACAGGGATCGGAAAAAGCCTCTTAATGGATTTTTCGGAAAAAGAATTAAGTAAAATAATAAATGGCCCGTTAGAGAAGCTAACACCTAATACAATTACTGACATAAAAAGTTTAGCTGATGACCTTAGAGTATCAAAAGAAAGAGGATTTGCAATAGACAATGAAGAATTTCATAAAGGAATTGTATGCATTGCTGCACCAATTAGAGGTTTTGGAGGTAGAATAATTGCTTCCTTGAGCATTAGTATACCAACTGTAAGAGTGGATGAAGAGAGATTAAATAAAGTAAAAGAAAGAATTATAGAAGTGACAAATAATATTTCAAAAGAGATAAATTTTTAGACCCACAGATATAAATTTTTCTAACAACTAGAATTTGGGACTGATTATAACAATCAGCCCTTTTTTATTTTTTTAATTAGTACTAAAAGATGGCTTATATTAACTATTTATTAGTAAACTACCTGCTGTATGATTGGAGATAAAAAATAAAAAATGGAATTTTATTGTTAAATTTAAATTTAAATTAATTAACTTTATTACCAAAATTGACAATGACATTGATTTAACAATCTTATAGGAGTAGAATGAGCATGTACAATAAAATTATTATAGGAGGGGTGCAAATGAATAAATTTAAACGATTAGTGCTATTTATTCTTATGGCTTCCATGGTGTGGATGATTGGCTGCAGCTCTAATAATAAAGCTGTAAACATTGATGTTCAGGGAGAGGAATATACTACTGATGAGAACTTAAGCTTAAAGATTGGTGTAATGCCTGCAGTTGATTCAGCACCTATTTTTATTGCAGACAAAAATGGATATTTTAAAGAATTAGGACTAGATGTAGATGTGCAAATATATACAAATGCTATGAATAGACAAAGCGCTTTGCAAAGTGGAGAACTTGATGGTGCAATGACAGATGTTGTTGCATTAGTTAACAACGTGCAAAATGGTTTTGACATAAAGGTTACTACTAGTACTGATGGTAGTTTTCCTATATTAGTTAAAAAGGATTTTAAAGAACAGAAGGACATTAAAGTAGGACTCATGGAGGTAAGTGTAGTTAATTACCTTTGTGATGAATTTTTAAGCGAAAATTATAATGTGGAGAAAATCTTTATTAATGAGATTCCAGCAAGATTAGAAATGCTAAATCAGGGACAAATAGATATGGCAGTGCTTCCCGAGCCAGTAGCATCTCAAGGAGAGCTAATGGGTCTTGAAAAGAGAATCTATGAAAGTAAGGATGAATTTTCTCCTGAAATCATGGTATTTACAGGAGATGCTATAAAGAATAAGGAAAAGGCTATCCAACTATTCCATGAGGCTTATAACAAAGCTGTTGCAGAAATCCAAAAGAATGATAGCATAGCTCGTGATATACTAGTGGAGAAGCTAGAACTTAATCCAGAAGTTAAGGATAAGATTACATTACCTAAATACAATATTGCAAGGCTTCCAAGTCAGGAATACATTGAAAAGATAATGAAATGGAACGAAAAAGTATTAAATAAAAAAATAGATCTTAAATATGAGGATCTTGTTGAAGGGAAGTTTGTGAAATAATGATCGAAATAAAGGATTTACATGTGAGCTACGGAAATGAAGTAGCTTTGGATAATGTAAATCTTAGTATAGAGAAAAATACAACCTGTGCCGTAATAGGTCCTTCTGGTTGCGGTAAGACCACTCTACTGTATTCAATTGCAGGACTTATAAAACCTAATAGAGGTACTATATTTATCAATGGAAAAGAGTTAATTAATATTCGTAAAAACACTGGAGTAATATTGCAAAACTATGGTTTACTTCCTTGGAAAACAGTATGGAACAATGTATTATTTGCATTGTTAGCTAGAAATGTAAGTAAGAATATTGCTATTAGCAGAGCTGAGAATATACTTAAAGACTTAGGAATTTATGAATATAAGGACAAATATCCAAGTGAGCTAAGTGGTGGACAAAGGCAAAGAGTTGCCATTGCTAGAACATTAGCTTTAGAGCCTGATTTGCTGCTTATGGACGAGCCTTCATCTGCATTGGATGCTATTACAAAGGAACATATGCAGAATATTATTCTAAATATTTATAAGCAGAGGCCTACTACTTTGGTTATAGTAACTCACAGTATTGAAGAGGCAGCTTTTTTAGGTCAAAAAATAGTAATTATGGGTAAGGCTAATATAGTTCATACAATGGACAACCCCTATTTTGGAAAAGATAAACTAAGAGAAAATATAGATTTTTATAGGTTTTGTCTAGAAGTTAGGAAGTGGATACGTGAAGACATTTAAAAGCTCAAAGGAAAAGCAATTAAAAACTATTTATGCTAGCTTTATAGTATTATTTGCCTGGTACATACTGCATATTGGTCTAAAATCAGCAGTTATACCTTCTCCATTAGCTACGATTAAGAATTTCATTATCATATTTCCTGATGTTTTAGCTCTCCATCTTTTAGTAAGCCTATGGAGAATAACTGCAGCTGTTCTGATTTCATTAGTTTCAGGTACTATCATAGGAGTTTGGATAGGAGTAAGCAAGAAGGCTGATGACCTTATTAGTCCTATTATTTATATGCTGTATCCTTTGCCTAAAGTAGCATTTTTACCAGTGTTTATGATAATTTGGGGATTAGGAGATTTACCAAAGATTATATTAATTATTTTTATTATCATATTCCAAATTATCATTGCAGCAAGAGATGGTGTGAAGGAAATACCTAAAGAACTTATTTTGTCAGTTAGGTCACTGGATTTGGAAAGAATAGATGTATATAGGCATTTGATCTTACCTGCAATATTACCCAAAATATTTACTGCTTTAAGGATATGTATAGGAGTTAGTATTTCAGTTCTATTTTTTGCGGAAAACTTTGCAACTAAATATGGAATAGGATATTTTATTATGAATAGCTGGAGTATGGTAAACTATCTTGAAATGTTCAGTGGCATATTGGCTTTAGGTTTGTTGGGACTTTTATTATTTAAAATTTTAGACTTATTAGAAGATATTTTCTGTAAATGGACTAAATTATAAACATATTGTAAGCATAAGTTAAACATTTGCAAATCCGTTCTAATTAATAGGACGGATTTTTTGCTATGCTACTACATAAGTGACTTGCACGAAATCAAAAATTTCAGCAATCTGTTTATAGTTTAATTTATGTTAAAGTGAAAAATAGTAAAAACTAAAATAATGTTCTATTGAAAAATTTCATCATATAATTGATTTGGAGAGCTATATTATTTAGATAGTCATTATGATTGAAATAAAAAAGGAGGAATCTTTAATGACTAATCAAAGAAGAATAGAGGATTATGGAATAGTAGTTGGAAAGCTGCCTAAGGGTAAGCTAAACAAGATTACTGACGTTAAGGGAATTAGGGTAGGACATTACACAATAGATACAGATGAGAATAAAACTGGTGTAACGGTCATACTTCCAATGAAATCAAATATTTATAGCAATAAATTAATGGCAGGTGCTTATGTGTTAAATGGTTATGGAAAAACTATGGGGTTAATGCAGATTGACGAATTAGGAAATTTAGAGTCTGTCATAGCTTTGACTAATACTTTAAATGTTGGAGTAGTACATGATGCATTAGTTGAGTATATGATAAAGGAATCTAAAAAAGAAGGTATAGATGTAAAAACTATAAATCCAATAGTTTGTGAATGTAATGATAGTTATTTAAACAATATTCAAAATAGAGTAGTGCAAAAAGAGCATGTCTTTAAGGCAATAGAAAATGCAAAGGTAGATTTTGAAGAAGGAAGCGTTGGTGCAGGAAAAAGCATGTCTTGTCATCAACTAAAAGGTGGGATAGGGTCTGCTTCCCGTATAGTAAATATTGATGGTCAGGATTTTACTGTAGGAGTATTGGTACTATCTAATCATGGGAAATTAGAGGATTTAACTATTAATGGGGAGAATATCGGAAGAAAAATAGCTAAAGAGCTAGATATGAAAGTAGAACCTGATAAAGGCTCTATAATATCAGTCATAGCCACAGATATACCTCTCAGCAGCAGGCAGTTAAAAAGAGTATGTAAAAGAGCAGGAGTAGGATTGGCTAGACTAGGCTCATATATAGGTCATAATAGCGGAGAAGTTATGATAGCTTTTTCTACTGCAAATGTACTTAGAGAGAAAGACGAAAACAGTATTATAAATATCAAGATTCTTAGAGAAGATAAAATAGACATTGTATTTAGAGCAGTAGCTGAATGTGAAGAAGAGGCAGTTTTAAATTCTATGATTACTTCAGAAAAAGTTGTAGGATATAGAGGTAATACTAGAGAATCATTGAAGGACTATATACATTTTTTATCAAAAAATAAAGGTATACAAAATTAATAGTGTTTAGAAATAGCTTAACAGTCACTTTAGTTGACTGTTATTTTTTATAGAGAACTGGGAAGTTCTATTTTAATAATTTTGTTTTAAGGACTTTCTCTAATTTTCAAATTTTTCGATGTAAGCTTTCTGATGAAAAAAGAGAAATTTCCACTTTCTTGTAAAAAAGTACTTGAACAGATAAGTTTTAAGCAAATTTACGAAATCTTTGATTTTGATTCTGAGTAAGCTACTTATACAGAATTTAAACAAAATTTGAGTCCATTTATAAATTTATCAATATTTCGATGGAGATTTCGGTTAAATGTCAATGAATATGCATTATTAGGAAAAAATATCACATAATATATCTAGATATTGGAAGATAATATTAAGTTAATAGAAAGGTAGGAAAGTGATGGCAAGAAAAACAAAAACTATGGATGGAAATCAGGCTGCTGCCTATGTATCCTATGCATTTACCGATGTAGCAGCTATTTATCCAATAACACCTTCTACACCTATGGCAGAAGGAGTAGATGAATGGGCAGCACATGGAAGGAAAAACTTGTTTGGGCAGCCTGTAAGAGTAGTGGAGATGCAGTCAGAAGCTGGAGCTGCAGGAGCTGTTCATGGTTCTTTACAAGCAGGAGCTTTGACAACTACTTATACAGCTTCTCAAGGGTTACTTCTTATGATTCCAAACATGTATAAAATGGCAGGTGAACTGCTTCCAGCAGTATTTCACGTAAGTGCTCGTGCAATAGCAACTCATGCATTATCTATTTTTGGAGATCATCAAGATGTGATGGCTACTAGACAGACTGGTTTTGCTTTATTAGCTTCTAACAATGTTCAGGAGGTTATGGACTTAGCGGGGATTGCTCATTTGGCAGCTATAAAGTCTAGAGTACCTTTCCTTCATTTTTTTGATGGTTTTAGAACATCTCATGAATATCAGAAAATAGAAGTGCTAGAATATGAAGAGTTAGGGAAATTGCTGGATTACGATGCAGTAAAGGCTTTTAGGGAGCGTGCACTAAATCCAGAACATCCTGTTGCTAGAGGGACAGCACAGAATCCAGATATATATTTTCAAGGAAGAGAAGCTGCTAATCCTTTTTATGAAAGAGTTCCGGATATTGTAGCAGACTATATGAAAGAAATCAGTAAATTAACAGGAAGAGATTACAAACCTTTCAATTATTACGGAGCAGAAGATGCAGAAGACATTATTGTGGCCATGGGTTCTGTATGTGACACAATAGAAGAAACTATAGATTATTTATTAAGTAAAGGTGAAAAGGTAGGACTAATTAAAGTACATCTTTACCGTCCTTTTTCATCGAAGTATTTCTTTGATGTATTACCTTCTACTGTGAAAAGAATAGCTGTATTAGACAGGACTAAAGAACCTGGATCTGTGGGCGAGCCCTTATATCTGGATGTAAAAAATATTTTCTATGGCAGAGAATTTCAGCCTTTGATTATAGGTGGAAGATATGGATTAGGCTCTAAAGATACTACACCTTCTCAAATAATTGTTGTATATAAAAACCTGAAAAGCAGTGAGCCTAAGGATAGATTTACTATAGGTATTGTAGATGATATAGGAAATACATCACTTAAAGAAGAGGATATTGTAGATGTTACTCCTCAAGGAACAATACAGTGTAAATTCTGGGGATTAGGTTCAGATGGAACTGTGGGAGCAAATAAAACTGCTGTTAAAATCATAGGAGATAATACTGACCTCTATGCACAAGCTTATTTTTCATATGACAGCAAGAAATCAGGAGGGTCTACTATCTCACATCTAAGGTTTGGTAAAAAACCAATTAAATCTCCTTATTTAATTTACAGTGCAGACTACATTGCATGCCACAATAGTTCGTTTGTAAATCACTTTGACTTACTAAAGGGAATAAAGAAAAAAGGAACTTTTGTACTAAACTGTCCTTGGAACAAAGAGGAACTTGAAGAAAAGCTGCCTGCGTCCTTGAAGAGGGCTATTGCAGAAAATCAGGTAGAATTTTATACTATTGATGCTATGAAAATAGCTAGTGAAATTGGTCTAGGCAACAGAATAAATATGATAATGCAGGCTGCATTCTTTAAGCTAACAAATGTAATACCTATAGGGGATGCAATTAGATATTTAAAAGAAAACATTGAAAGCTTATATGGAAGAAAAGGCGAAAAAATAGTAGAGATGAATAAGATGGCAGTTGATAGGGGTATTGATAGTATTGTGAAGATTGAAGTTCCTTCTTATTGGGCTCAGGCAGAAGAGGAGATTAGAGAAATAAAAGAAGTACCTGACTTTGTAAAGAATATCCAAATGCCAATGGCAAGGCATGAAGGAGATGAATTACCAGTTAGTGCTTTTAAGGGAATGGAGGATGGAACTTATCCATTAGGTACAACTTCTTACGAAAAGAGAGGAATTGCACCTATGGTTCCTCAGTGGCAGACAGAAAAATGTATTCAATGTAACCAATGTTCATTTGTATGTCCTCATGCAGTTATTAGACCATTCCTATTAGATGGGGAAGAGAAGAGTAAAGCGCCAGATACCTTTGAAACTAAGAAGGCAGTTGGAAAGGGACTAGAAGGCTTAGAATACCGCATACAGATAAGCCCTCTGGACTGCACAGGATGTGGAAATTGTGCAGATATATGTCCTGCACCTGGAAAAGCTCTTGTGATGGTAGATGCAGAGGAAGAGATAGAACGACAAGTTGATAATTGGGAATTTGCTTTGACTATACGAGAAAAAGACTATTTAATAGATAAGGGAACTGTAAAGAACAGTCAATTTGCAAGACCATTGCTAGAGTTTTCAGGGGCTTGTGCAGGCTGTGGTGAAACTGCCTACGTAAAACTTCTGACTCAGCTCTATGGAGACAGGATGATGATAGCCAATGCTACAGGATGTTCTTCAATCTGGGGAGCTAGTGCGCCTTCTATTGCTTATAGCACTACAGCAGAAGGAAGAGGACCTGCATGGGCAAATTCTCTCTTTGAAGACAATGCAGAGTATGGACTTGGAATGGCTATTGCTGTACGACAGATGAGAGAGAGATTAGGTCAATTGATGAGACAGGGACTCCAAATGGACTTTGATGAAGAGTGTAAAGAAGCATTCAAATATTGGCTAGATAATGTAGATGATGGAGAGATATCAAAGAAAGCTTCTCAAAGAGTTTTAGAAGTACTAAAGAAACATAATCATAATGATCCTGTTACTAATGAAATATTAGAGAAAAAAGATTATCTAACCAAAAAATCAATTTGGGTGATAGGTGGAGACGGCTGGGCTTATGATATAGGCTATGGTGGAGTAGATCAAGTATTATCAACTGGTGAGGACATAAATTTATTAGTTTTAGATACAGAGATTTACTCGAATACAGGAGGTCAATCCTCTAAATCAACGCCTACAGCAGCTGTGGCTAAGTTTGCAGCGGCAGGTAAAAGAGTACGAAAAAAGGATTTAGGACTTATGGCTATGAGCTATGGATATGTATATGTGGCACAGATTGCTCTTGGTGCAAATATGAATCAAGCTGTAAAAGCTATTAAAGAAGCTGAAAGCTATAAAGGACCATCTCTGATTATCTGTTATGCGCCTTGTATAAGCCATGGTATAAAATCAGGTATGGGAACTAGTGTAGCCCAAGAAAAGAGAGCTGTAGAATCAGGGTATTGGCATCTTTATAGATATAACCCTATGTTAAAAGAAGAAGGAAAAAATCCATTTATTTTAGACTCTAAAGAACCGACTTCTTCTTTTAGAAGTTTTTTAGAGAGCGAAATCAGATACTCGCAGATTAGAAATGTATTCCCTGATGTAGCAGATGAATTATTTACTCAAGCAGAGAAGCATGCAAGAGAAAGATATGAGATTTATAAGAGATTAGCAGAGACGAATTATTAAAGATATGAAAAGAGAATATATTAGATAAAAAACTATTAAGAAACATATTTATGCTACCCTGAGCATTAGTAGAAATTCTCCAATTACTACAGAATTATGAGAATATGGAGAGTTCATTAAGGCTCAGGGTAATAATTTAGTAGTATTTTTCTTTATTTTTGATTACTGTCTACCCATTCTTTGGCATTCATTACTTGATGAAGGTCTGGTATGGGAACATTCGAAGCAGGCTGTTTTCTTTCGATGTTTGCCCATGCAGCGGTATTTTGCTTTTCAATGGGTATTTTCATATTTTTTTCTTTTTTTTTGTTTTTAGACATAATCATCACCTCTTAATTATTTATTATTTTCATGAGTGAAAAAAGTATGTAGATATAGTAGTATAGAAACTAAAAAGTCCAGATTCTATTTAAATGGAAACATTTATAATTAAAGAGTTATTATTGCAGTGTTATAAGCAAAATATATTTAGTAAATAAATGTCAAGAGAAGTTTATTTTTGTACTACATTCTAAATTTGTAGAAATATTACAATAACAAATTCGACAAAACTATTGACGAATCTTCAATTTTCTTGTAATATTGACTTATGTTTACTAAAAACAGAAAACGTTTTCGAAATTTTATTACAAAAGATAACTAGTTACTTTTGTAAAAAAACAGGAAGGAGAGAATCTATGAGCACAAAAGATAGAAAAGAAGCTAAACATAATGAATTAGGGCTTAAATATAGAGTAGAAGATAAGCCTGGATTTGGGACGTCTATTGTTTTAGGATTCCAAAATATTCTAACAGCGTTTAGTGGAATAATAGCTGTGCCATTAATTATTGCTGGAATTTCAGGTGCTAGTGTTGCTGATACTGCATACATGGTATCTGCAGCATTGTTAGCGTCAGGAATTGCGTCAATTATTCAATCTAGAGGTTTTGGACCAAAGAGCTTACGTGCCGGTGTTGGACTCCCTACAATTATGGGAACAGACTTTGGATTTGTTCCACCTGCTAATACTGTTATCAATACAATGGGTGGAGGATTACCTGCATACTTCGGTGCATCAATTTTAGGTGCAATACTTGAATACATTCTTAGCTTTTTCGTTAAACCACTTATGAAGATATTCACTCCAATTGTAACAGGTACAGTTATTACACTTATGGGTATGTCAATGATGCCAGTTGCTTTTGACTGGATTGGTGGTGGATCAGGCAATCCAAATTACGGTGATCCAAAATTAATATTAGTTGCACTAATAGTATTCTTAGTAATTTTAATTTTAAATAGATATGCAAAAGGACTTTTAAGTACTGCATCAGTAATGATTGGTATTGCTGTAGGATATTTAATAAGTATTCCATTAGGATTAGTAGATTTTTCACAGGTAGCTAGTGCTAAATGGATACAGCTCCCAGAGATAGCTCACTTTGGTATCGATTTTAACATAAAATTCGTTGTTCCATTTATTGCGGGATATTTAGTTACTGTAATTGAAACTGTAGGGGTTATGGAAACTCTTGGTGAGGTTACTGGTGTAGAGCTTTCAGGTAATGAAATAGCTGCAGGTGTAAGAGGAGATGCTCTTAGCTCTATAGTTGGACCTTTAGTTGGTTCTGGACCTGCACAGTCATTTAGCCAAAACGTAGGACTTATACCACTTACAAAATGTGCGTCTCGTTTTGTAGCTATTGTTTCAGGAGTATTGCTCATTCTAATGAGCCTTTTCCCAAAATTCTCAACAATTATATCCATCATGCCTCAATGCGTACTTGGTGGAGCTGGAGTAATAATGTTTGGTACAGTTGCAGTTTCTGGTATAAAAACTTTATCAAAAGTTAAATTTACAAATAGAAACCTATTAATCATTGCAAGTGCAATGGGAATAGGATTAGGTGTTACATTTAGACCAGATATTGTTGCAAAACTTCCAGGATTTTTAGGCAGTCTTTTCGGTTCAGGTCTTTCAGCAGGTACAATAGTTGCATTAGTATTAAGTGCAATATTGAAAGAAGAAGAAAATGCACCTGAAGTTGATTTATAATATTTACTATATTGCTAAATAGAACCCATATCTTAGACTTTCATAGTCTAAGATATGGTTTTTTGACTTTTTGCTATACATACAAATTGAGCCAATGAATTTGATTAGGGGTGATACTATTATATTTTCAATATTTTATGCAGATAAAAATTAGTATTGATAATTCTTAGTTAAATGTTTTTACTTTACCTAGAATATATGTTTTGTTAATATAATCTTATAGAAACAATTTTATTAAAAGTGCATATATTATATCACCTGATGGACATGAATTTTAAAGGGAGGATTCATTATGAATATTAATGTCCAACACATTCCAAAGGATACACCTTATAATAGAAGGCCTGGTATTGCAATGGTTCCTGAGTATCTAACTATCCATAGCACAGCTAATCCTAATAGTACAGCAAGAAATGAAAGGGATTGGCTCACAAGCCAATCTAATACTAGAACTGCTAGCTGGCATTTGGTAGTTGATGATAAAGAAGTAATAGAAGCAATACCTTTAAATGAGGTGGCTTGGCATGCAGGTGATGGAAAAAATGGCACAGGAAATAGAAAATCCATATCTATAGAGATATGTGAAAGTGGAGATAGAGAGAAAACTATAAAAAATGCAGCTAAATTAGCAGCTAAGATACTGAAAGAAAGAGGATGGGGAATAGAACGATTAAAAAGACACTATGACTGGAGCGGTAAGCATTGTCCTAGAATACTCGAGAAAAACAACTGGGAAGAATGGAATAGATTTAAGTCTATGGTTGCTAAAGAATTACAGGCAACATCAGTAAGTCCATGGGCAAAGGAAGCTATGGAATGGGCAACGAGCCCAGAAATAAATATTACTGATGGTTCATCTCCTAAGGAGCCTATTACCTTAGAACGTATGATTACAATACTGTATAGATATGACCAGTTAAGAAAAAAACGTAATGAGAAATAGTCGAAGTATTGCTAAAATAAGAAATAATATTTTAAGTAATTACTTTTCATTTTACTAGAATTATTAACTTAGGAGGCAATCTAATGGAGGCTAAGAATACTGGAATGCAAGAGTTTTATGAATTATCACAGAAGGTTGCAGAAGCGATTAAGACTGTTCTTGGAATAGATGTAACTATTATGAATGAAAATATGGAGCGCATAGCTGGAACAGGAATATATAGGTCGCTAGTGAATGACCATATTGAAAAAAATTCTGTATTTCATAGATGTTTATCTACTGGCTGCTCACAAATTATTAATAACAGATGTCAAGAAAATCCATTGTGCTGTAAATGTTCTAGAAGTTTGACATGTGCAGAGCGAGCAGCTATTTGTGTTCCAATAAAACAAGGTGATAAAGTAATTGGAGTAATGGGCATTGTTGCCTTTGATGAAGAGCAGAAAAAGCAGATAATCAATAATACAGAAAATTATCTGAATTATTTAGAAAAGATGGCTGAACTTCTTGAGGGGACATATTCAAAGTATCAGCTCAATTTAGAAAAAAAAGTATTATCTGATAGAATGAAAGCAATACTTGATACAATTAATTCCGGAGTAGTAATATACGATGGTAATGGAAAAGTTTTATATAAAAACAATTCTTTAATGAGAATTTTAAATGAAATAGGCATAGAAGATGTAGACAGTTTTGTGGGAGAGATTAGAAAAGATCAATTTCTTCAGAGCCTACTAGAGAATGATGAATGTAATCGTCCTTGTGAAATAGCCATAGATATTCTTGGTGTTAAATATAGTTTATTAGTTACTATAACATATTTAAAAACAAATGGTTTTTCTAATGAAGTAATGTTAACTATTCAAAATATAAATTATTTTAAAAAGCAAGTAATGCAGTCAATAGAGAAAAATCAACTCAGGATCAAGTTTGACAATATTTTAGGTGTGTCAAAAAGCATTTTAGAAGCAAAAAAACTTGGAGAAAAAGCAGCCCAAACTGATTCTAACGCACTTATATTGGGAGAAAGTGGTACAGGAAAGGAGCTTTTTGCTAGAGCAATACACAATTGTAGTTCAAGAAAAGAGAATGCATTTGTTGCCATAAATTGTGGCGCCATACCAGATGAATTATTTGAGAGTGAGCTTTTTGGATATGAAAAAGGTGCTTTCACTGGAGCTTATGCAAACAAAATTGGTAAATTTGAAATAGCTGATAAAGGTACAGTGTTTTTAGATGAAATCAGTGAAATGCCTCTTAGGCTACAAGTTAAATTATTGAGAATTTTACAAGAAAAAGAAGTTACTAGAATTGGAAGTAATAAGACACAAAAAATCGATGTTAAGATAATAGCTGCTTCGAATGTAGACTTAAGGAAGCGTGTGAAGGAGGGATTGTTTAGGGAAGATTTATACTATAGACTTAATGTCATACCGATTAACTTACCACCTCTAAGGAAACGAGAAGAAGATGTTGTTTTTATAGCAAATCATTTTGTTAAGTACTATGCAGATATTTTAAAGAAAGATATATGGGGTATAGATAATGAAGCTATGTCTCTGCTTTTAAAATATCCTTGGCCTGGCAATGTACGTGAACTTCAAAATATAATAGAGTATGCAGTTACTTTAACTACAGATAAAGTTATTGGTAAAGAGTTGATTGAGAAAAGGCTCCTAACTTTTAATCAGGAAAAGCTTAATTTTTCTGAACGTTTTGATGGAAAGTCTTTAAAAGACTCCTTAAGGCAATTTGAAAGGGATTTAATATGTAATTGTATAAAAAAATATGCTTATTCAGGAAGTAAAGATTATATTGTTCAGCAAGTTTGCAAAGAGCTTGAAATAGGCAGGGCTACTTTATACAGAAAGATAAAGGAACTAGACATTAGTCTCGAAAATGAGATAAAATCTCAATATTGAGAAAATGACTTTAAACAGCTAAATAGCTGGTTTTCCATTTAGATTGCAATTTTTAAGTCTCATACTTGAGACTTTTGTATTTAAAATATAGCTTATAGTATTAGCAATTATAAGTAAAATACAGCTATTGCTTTTTGACACCTGCAAAATATGTTGGCACAGTTATTGCTTTTTAAAGAACTATATATAAAAATTACTCAATGACATAAGGGGGATTTTGTATGGCAAAAGTAATTGTTTTTGGAAGTAAGCATTGACCTGGTTGTGGACCTATGAAAGAGTTTCTTTCAAGTCAAAATATTCAGTTTGCATATTTAGATATAACTGAAAATATGACAAATTTAAAAAGATTTCTAAAATACCGAGATAACTCACCTGAGTTTAAGGAAATCAAAGAGTCGGGTAGAGTAGGGCTTCCATGTATAGTAATAAATGATGGAGAGCAAATTGTTTTTGATAAGGCATTGCTGGATTTAGATAAACTAAGAGAAGAACAAGGAGGTAAGTAGGTTGATAAAAAATCTCGGGGTAACATTTGAAAAAATGTATAAACGCCCTTTTTATAGAATGCTATTACTAATATTTGGTATACTTTCTCTTCCTTTTGTTTTAGTAAAGTATGCAAAAAATAAGCAAAACAATGAATACGAAAAGCTTAGGAAAGAGATTTTACAAAGGCTAGAAAAAGAAGGCGTTAAAGATGAAATATATAAGAAAGCTGAAGAACAATACAGAAACAAGCTAGCATTCTTTAAGAGAAAAATGAGTGATGAGGAAATTAGGCATCAAGTAATCACAATTACTGAAAAGCAATTTAACCAATTAGTTAACAACGAGTTAAGTAGTTTATCTAGACAGAAAGAAGTGAAAAATACTACTTTTTGTAATACTTTTGTCGAAATGTTTAGCAACAAGAAGTTTCTTGTGGCTTCAATTATTTTATCCTTTCCAATGTACTTATTAATGTTGATTTTTGGTAACCCTTATGCGAAATACGTATTTGAAAGACTTCTTATGATGATATTTGTTGTATTTGGTGTTACTTGGTTGGTGTTTACAATACTATACTTATCACCAATGGATCCTGCACTAAATATATTAGGACAAACTGCAACACCAGAACAGGTAGCTCAGTTTAATAGTATATATGGACTCGATAAGCCTTATTATATACAACTTCTTAATACATTTAAGAGCCTATTTTCGTTTGATTTAGGAAAGTCCTATGTAGGAAATGAAGATGTAGTAGCAGCACTTATGAGAAAATTCCCTATAACATTAGAGTTAACTTTTATCTCACTTTTAATTGCTTTAGTAATTGCAATACCAGCAGGTATTATATCTGCAATAAAACAGTATTCATCATTTGACTACATATTTATGTTGTTTGCATTAATAGGATTGTCTATTCCAAGCTTTTGGATGGGACTAATAATGATTTTGTATTTTTCAATAAAATCGTTTCTTAATAAATTATCTCCTGATTTTATTTTA
>ENA-OWOZ01000528-OWOZ01000528.1-bioreactor-metagenome-genome-assembly--contig:-NODE-528-length-47392-cov-41.320533_pt1 | contig 47392 bp, 47 predicted proteins | sample MGYA00238140_ERZ651804 | MGnify/ENA primary metagenome ERZ651804 (study PRJEB26910, sample SAMN07631232) | bioreactor metagenome | isolation source: Switchgrass digestor | place: USA: Dartmouth...
ATGGTGTTCCAGCAGTTCAACCTGTTCAACAACAAGACGGTTATCGAGAACATCATGCTGGCGCCCGTGTACCTGGCCATCCATGATCTGCGCATGAAGAAGCTGCAAAACTTCTTTATCCGGATAAAGAATGCTTTTTCAAAGCACAAAACACCCCTTTACGAAATCGACACCACACCCCAGAAAATCAAGGAGGAGGCCAGGGAGAACGCCCTGCGCCTGTTGAGAAGAATAGGCCTGGAGGAAAAGGCTGACGTTTATCCTTCCACTCTTTCGGGCGGCCAAAAGCAAAGGATCGCCATCATCCGCGCCATGGCCATGAACCCGAAGGTGATCCTGTTTGATGAGCCCACCTCGGCCCTGGACCCGGAGATGGTAGGGGAAGTGCTGGATCTGATCAAGCAGCTGGCCGATGAAGGCATGACCATGGTCATCGTCACCCATGAAATGGGATTTGCCAGGGAGGTGGCCACCCGGGTCATCTTCATGGATGAAGGCAGGATTGTGGAGGAAAATACGCCCCAGGAACTCTTTAATAACCCGCAGCATCCCAGAACCAGGGAGTTCCTGTCAAAGGTGCTGTAAGGATAGCAACTACTCATCATGTCAATCCGGACGCCATCCTTCCCAGATGGCGTTCGTTTTTTGGTATCTTCTTTGTCGGTGATGTAAAAGCTTGATCGGGATGAAACTTTTGCTTCATGAATCGGTATAATTTCTTGGAATCAAGGGCAGCGGCCATCGAACCTGAGGTGGCAATCCGGGCGCGTTTATGCTATTGTTAATCCATCATGGCAAAGGTGATACTTCAGGTATGAGAATACTTTTTGTTGAGGACGACAGGATCATTGCGGACGGTTTATGCTATTCCCTCCGGCAGGAGGGTTATGAGGTTATCCATTGCCTCGACGTGGAATCGGCCAGGACAGCCATCCGGGAAAACCGGTTTGATCTGGCGCTGCTTGATTTGGGCTTACCCGACGGCAGCGGTTACGATGTTTGCCGATTGGTCAAGGCAAAGGCCGATATTCCTGTGATATTCCTGACAGCCATTGACGATGAGGTTAATGTGGTCATGGGACTGGACATGGGAGCCGATGATTACATCACCAAACCCTTCCGCATCAGGGAACTGATTTCCCGCATCAAATCGGTTACCCGAAGGTATGGCAAGACGGATCAGCCCAGGACGGTTTATGAAATCTCCGATATCACCATAGACACTGCCCGCGCCAAAGTCTACAAGGCAGGAAAGGAGATCATCCTGACCGCCCTGGAATACAGGCTGCTGCTGATTTTTGCCAGGAACAAGGGACAGATCCTTGGCCGTAACCAGCTCCTTGAAGCGCTTTGGGATGTTGCGGGGGATTTTGTCAATGACAACACGCTGACGGTTTACATCAAGCGCTTACGGGAAAAGATCGGGGATGATCCCCAGAATCCCCGAATTATCCGGACAGTCCGGGGCATGGGATACAGGGCAGGGCAGCCTGATTCATAGGTGGAAGCAGAAGGGAAGATAAGCCAATGCTGAGGAACAGGGAAATACGCATCATAATGGCCCTGGTGGCGTTCATTTCAACGGCAGGCGCGGCCGCCTGCTTTTGTGTTTCTGCTGCCGCCGGAATTATCGCATCCATCGCGCTCCTGATGGTAATTGTGGCATTCCTTCTTTTCACCCGCTGGAGATATCGCCAGATCCATTTGCTGTCGGGATACCTGAGGCGCATTGCCGGCGGGGACTACTCCCTGGATGTCAGGGATAATCAGGAGGGAGAACTCAGCATCCTGAAAAATGAAATCTATAAAGTGACGGTAACCTTAAGCGAGCAGGCGAGCCTTTTAAAGAAGGACAAGCAGTTTCTGGCCGATTCCCTTTCCGATATCTCCCATCAGCTGAAAACGCCTATAACCTCCATGTCTGTCATGGCAGAACTGCTTCAGAATGAGAATCTGCCGCAGGACAAGCGGGCTGAGTTTGTCCGGAACATTCACTCCCAACTGGAACGCCTTAAGTGGCTGGTATCTTCCCTCCTGAAACTTTCCCGCATAGATGCCGGCACCATCGAATTCAAAAAAGAGCGCATCCGTGTGCGGGAGTTGGTCAGCCGTGCTGTGGAGCCCATTTTGATTCCCATGGAACTCAAGGAGCAAACCCTCGAGATCACAGGGGACGAGGATGCCGAACTTACAGGGGATTCGAACTGGACAGCCGAGGCGCTTGCCAATATCGTTAAGAACTGCATGGAGCATACGCCGGCCGGCGGACGGATTACCATCGCTTTCAGCGAGAACTCCCTGTACACCGACATCACCATTTCCGACAACGGAGAGGGCATACATAAGCAGGACCTGCCCCATATCTTCAAGCGGTTTTATAAAGGCAAGAACGCGCATCAGGACAGTATCGGCATCGGCCTTGCCATGTCCAGGAGCATCATTGAAAATCAGAACGGCACCATTGAGGTGAGTAGCGAGAAGGGAAAGGGAACCACTTTCACGGTCAAATTCTATAAAGGTGTTGTGTGACAAAACTGTCACCCAAAAAGTCACCGTGAAGTAATCCGGGAAGGATAAACTGCATGGTGAAAGGGTGTGATAACGTATGGAAATACTGAGGGTTGAAAACCTGTCAAAAATTTATGGCAAGGGAGAAACGGCCGTCAAGGCCCTGGACAATGTATCCTTCACGGTGCAAAAAGGTGAGTTTATCGCTGTTGTAGGCCCGTCCGGGTCCGGAAAATCCACGCTGCTGCATATCCTTGGGGGTGTGGACAGGCCCACCTCCGGCAAGGTGTATATTGAGGACACGGATATTTATTCGCTGGATGAGACCAGGCTGGCCATCTTCAGGCGCAGGCAGATTGGCCTGATCTATCAGTTCTATAACCTGATCCCCGTGTTGAACGTTAAGGAGAACATCACGCTGCCCCTCCTTCTGGATGGGCGACAGCCCGATAAAAGCCAACTGGATGAATTGGTTTCCACACTGGGCTTAAGCGACAGGCTGGATTATCTGCCCAACCAGCTTTCGGGAGGACAGCAGCAGCGCGTGTCCATCGGGCGGGCCATCATCAGCAATCCGGCCCTCATGCTGGCCGATGAGCCCACGGGTAACCTGGACAGCAAAAACAGCAGCGAGATCATCGGTCTGTTGAGGCTGCTTAATCAGAAAAGAAAGCAGACCCTGATCGTCATCACTCATGATGAGCGTATCGCGCTGCAGGCTGACCGGATCATGACCATTGAAGACGGCAGGATTACCAGAGATGAGGTGATCCGCTCATGAATATCGTCAACAAGCTGACGTGGCGTCAGCTGATGCTGAATAAAAAACGGACCCTGGTCACGGTCATCGGGACCATTATTTCGGTTGCCATGATCACAGCGGTGTCAAGCCTGGGGCTTTCTTTCCTGGATATGCTGAGACGCCAGGTCATTGCCGAGTCTGGGGAATGGCATGTGCTCTACAAAAATGTGACCATGGACCAAGTGGAAGCGATCCGCAAGGATGAGGAGACACAGACGGTTATCTTAAGCAGGGATGTGGGTTACGCCCTTCTCGAAGGCAGCAGGAACCCCAATAAGCCCTATCTCTTTATCAGGGAATACAATGAAGCCGGATTTGAAAAATTTCCTGTCCATCTGCTGGAAGGAAGATTCCCCGCAGCGTCCGATGAGATGGTGATATCAAGGGCGATACTTGATAACGGGAAAGTTGATCTGAAAATTGGTGACACCCTGACCCTTGACATCGGCCGCAGAGAACTTATTGGCGCGCAAGAAAGGACTTACCTTGAGCAGAACGCATCCCTGGCCAGATATGGGGGAGAGGTAAAGGAACACCTCACCCGGGAATCTGTCAGAACCTTTACCATTGTTGGCATCATTGGGCGTCCTGAATGGGAGCCGACATGGGCCCCTGGATACACGGTGCTCACATTCCTGGATGAGGATGCCATGGCGAATGGCGCTGCAGCCAATGCTTCAGTAATCCTCAAAAACCCGGATGGCCGGTTGTTTGAACATGCCAGGGCTCTGGCAAAAAGCCAGGGGATTTCAGAGGTGTCCTTCCACCATGAGTTGCTGCGTTACAGCGGCGTCATTGAGGATGATGAGGCCAGGGGCCTGCTGTTCAACCTATCTGCCATTGTGATGACCATCATCATCATCGGTTCGGTATCCCTCATATACAATGCTTTTGCCATATCGGTGTCCGAGCGGTCCAAGTATTTGGGTATGCTCTCCAGCGTGGGCGCCACCAAAAAGCAAAAGCGAAATTCCGTATTCTTCGAGGGCGCTGTGATTGGATCAGTGAGCATCCCTGTGGGCATTCTGGCCGGGCTTGCCGGGATTGGACTAACCTTTGCCTTTATCAATCCTGTGATTAAGGATATGCTGGGGATTTCTGCGGATCTGTTCCTGGTGGTGTCTCCTTTATCCCTGTTGGCTGCTGTCGCCATATCGGTACTGACCATTTTCATTTCAACCTGGGTGCCTGCCAGGAGGGCCTCCAACATCTCGGCCATAGAAGCCATACGCCAGACGCAGGATTACAAATTGACCCGCAAAGCTGTGAAAACATGGGGGCTCACCAGAATGTTGTTCGGTATTGAGGGAGATTTGGGCTTAAAAAACCTCAAGCGGAACAGGACAAAATATAAGGCCACGGTGTTTTCCCTGGTCATCAGCATCGTTTTGTTCCTTGTGATAGCGAAATTCACATCCGAGTTGAAAAAGGCTGTCGTCATGACGCAGGCCGGCATCAATTTTGACATTGTGATAAATATAGACGATGCAAGCAAAGCTGAACTGATTGCAGAGGATATTGGTTCTTTGGAGCATATTAAAGATTTCTCCCGGATCGACTCATTATACCTGATGTCCCCGGTGGAGAAGGAAAAAGTGCCCGATTTTCTCAAGAGCCGTGTCCAGGATGCCTCAGGCGCGTATGCCTACGATGCTTACATCAATGTGCTGGATGACGCTTCCCTGAAGACTTTCGCTGAGGAGGTCGGTGCTGATTTCAATAAGCTCAAGGATCCGTCAAGACTTTCGGGCATCGTCATTGATGTGGTCACCTATAAAGATATGGAAAAGGATAAGTATGTGGAAGCAAGGGTCATCAATACCCGTGTGGGTGAAAAGCTGAATCTGGCATATTACGACTCGGAGTCGGACAGCCAGGTGCAGTTGGAATCCCTGGAGATTGCCGCTTTGACTGACAAAGTGCCCATGGGTGTATTGAACCTGGATCCAGGTACCCTGAGCGTGATTATCTCTAAGGATGTCTATGACCGGCTGGTTCAGGGTTATGACAGGATAAGCGAACATGTGGATGTCAGCCTTTATATGACCAGCGATGATCCCCTGCGCCTGCAGGAGGCCGTTGAGGAATACATGATCAATACAGAAACAGGGTTCAGTGTCTATAATGTCTATCTGAACAGGCAAAAACAGGAGCAGTTGCTCCTGCTGATGTCGGTTTTCACCTATGGTTTCATGATCCTTATCACGGCCATCTGCATCGCCAATATCCTCAATACCATATCCACCAGCATCGCCCTCAGGAAGCGTGAATTTGCCATGCTGAAATCGGTGGGCATGACACCGAAAAGCTTTAACAGGATGATTTACTTTGAAAGCATATTCTATGGCATCAAGGCGTTGCTAATCGGACTTCCCGTCAGCTTTGCGGTCATGTATCTGATGTTCAATGTCCTGGGAGGCATGTTCGACTACGCATTCACGGTTCCATGGGCCAGTGTGGCTGTGGTCATCGTGTCGGTGTTTCTCATTGTGGGGGTGGCCATGCTCTATTCCAGCGCCAAAGTAAAAAAGGAGAACATCATCGATGTGCTGAAGCAGGAGATTATTTAAGAAGGATTTACGAGCTACCCTATCTACTTGGCTGTCATAGCGAGCAGAGCGAAGTGGCGGGTGTGGCGATCGTTTAACAAATGAAAGCCATACCTGTCGTGTCATTGCGAGCACCGCGTAAGCGGTGCTCCCTTAATAAGCTCTCGTTTTCTTTTAATATCTCTGTTTTTCTTTATTTTTTACCTTGATAATATTGAGCTGTACTTCTGGATTGCTTGGTTTTCTTGGCAGTTTTACGGATTTTGGGTATGACAATAAAACCGCATATGTTTCCGTATTGTGGCCGTTGAGATCCCACATAAACTCCAGGCGGCTACGCTCCCATGTCTTCCGGGGTCTCTGCCCTTAATTCCTTCGTTCTGCCTGTCCAGGAGTGGAACGTCAGTTTATATACTCGCAAACTGGGTCTATGCCCTAATCCAACGCTCTGACTTGACTGTTCCGGCTCAATATTATCAAGGTTCGTAAACTTCTTGAGCTTTTTTGGTTTCTTTTTCTTTCCTGCCAGCCTGTTGCGGTGTACAGGTGGCAATCTTTCTGATTCGGGCTTATCCAGCTCTTTCTAATTCCTTGCTGTCTTCTTGACTATGCTGCTTTCACCCTTGGCTTTATACCCCTGAGAACTTCGTTTCGGTCATATTCTATTCCTTTTGTCAGAATGGCATAGATAATGCGAATCAGTTTACAGCATAGGGCGATAATGGACTGCATTTTTTTCAAGGGATTTTTCTCACGGCTCACATACCGGTGATGCAGCATACGAAATTCCTCATTGTTGGCTATCAGCGGAATGACTATCCTGAATAGGGCTGTCCGAAGTCTCTTGCGCCCGCGCTTACTGATTTTTGTTTGCCCTTTATGCTTTCCCGAACTGTTCTCCGACAGGTTCAAACCACTCATCTTTATGATCTGACGCGCTGCTTGAAACCTCCTGATATCGCCTATTTCGCTGACGATTATTGCAGTCGATACCATCCCCATTCCTTTCATTCCTAACAGATACTCCGTGTTTGGTACCTGACGTAACAGCTCTCCCATCTGTTTTTCCTGCTCTTCCAGTTGTTTCTCTATCATTTCATACTCAGTCAGCATATTACGAAGTGATTTTTCTGCTGCAACCAGACCTATTGTCCTGCCAATGGATTTTTGCGCTGCTTCTACGATGCCATTCGCTTTTTTACGGCTTGCACCTTTTACTCCTTGCTCCAGCCAGATATTCATTATCCCTTCCGTACCTGCCTCAACAACTCTGGCGGGTGTCGGACACTTCTTCAGTATTATCCGCGCAGCTTTCCCGTCCCATGCGCTAAAGACTTTCTCGAATTCAGGAAACCGAATATCCAACCATCTTGTCACCTGATTCTTTATATCTTTTTTCCGTCTCTTTAACCGTTCGTATTCCCATACCGCTTCTCTCAATTCCTGATACAGTTCTTCTGGAATGTACACGTCCCGGTACCTTCCGTCCTTCACCAGCATGGCTATGGTCTTAGGATCTTTCAAATCATTCTTTGTCGGACTGTTATCGTCCAGTTCCTTCGTACATTTCACATGGTATGGATTAACTATCGCTAATTTATGCCCCCTTCCTTTGAGATGGTCTGCAAGTGTGAACCAGTAGTGCCCGGTTGGCTCAAAACCTACTATCGCTTCAGTTTTCTCTGTACGCTTCATAATCTCATTCATCCACTTATCCAGGCTTGCATAGCCTTCTGCATCGTTGCTGAAGCGCAGTAGCCTCCCCAGTTCAACCCCCCTTATGTCGATCGCTTTGGCATAATGGGTCTCTTTCCCTACATCTATGCCTACGATCATTGTGTCAATTTTCATTTGCATGATCTTATCATTCTGTGTTACTCTCATATTAACGGTCTCCTTTGTAATTTAGATTTTGATGCCGTCCGCGCTTACGAGCTTTGGCACGTTTCTATTTTACAGGGAGGCCTTTTCTTTGTTCAAAGTCCATTTCGTTTTATTACAGGAATACTCGCAATGACATCACAGGTACTGTTTTGCGGGTTTTGTAAGATTGCAGCGCTACACTCAGTTCCGCTCGCAATGACAGTCCGGACCTAAGAGATTGGAAGTTAGATACTGGAAAGAGATTGCCGCACTGGGCCCGCAATAACACCTGAAGGCATAAAAAAGGCCCCCTTCGAAGGCCTTTCATACTGCTCAGTTGATCTGTCTTGCATGAACCACCAGCCGGTGAGTGGCTATCATCACCGGATGGCAGGTGAACAGGGTCAGGATCTTTTCCGAATCGCTCTGTTTAAGGATGGACAGATCATCGGGCTCTATGATGTGCTTCTTGTACACTTCGTACTCCAGGGTTTTATTCTTGGTCTGCACCACGATCCTGTCACCAGGTTCCAGTTCATCCAGACGGTTGAAGTATTTGCCAAAGGTATAGCTCCGGTGCCCGGCCAGCACCACATTCCCGATCTCGTCAAAGTTCCCTGTTTCGGGCATCCTTCCCGCAGCCACACGGAGGGTCTCCTCATCCACACCGTCCATCACAATCATCTTCAGCTTTATCTTGTCGATGATCAAAACAGCTGTCATCCTTTGCTTTATCTCTTCAGCCGACATGAGCGGCTTCTTGGTTGATGCCGGCGACGGACTTCCGCCAGCAGACGGATCTTCTGCTCCATCCCCATCCGATGGGGCAGGTTCCGGGCTGACAGCTGTTGCGGACAGCACCGTACTGTCAGACGCCGGTGTCTCATCGAGGCTCGGTACCACAATCTCCTCAACGGAAGCCTGCTGGGCTTCCTTCAGGAACTGTTCAATGATATCTTCACTCCGCCTGGCATTAATGTGGGTGATGACAAGAGGAACACATATCAACAGCAAACCGATAGCGCAGAGCAGGACGGCTATCCATTTGCGCGTGTTTCGATGTTTTTTTCCGGTCTTTCGGCCATCCGTTCCGGCCTCACACGAATCACTGTTGCTGTCGGTCCTGGAGGTCGCCTGAGCTGCTTTTTCCCGGTTCGTTTCCATCGGCTCCGTCTTCTTCGGATTCATAATGGTTACCTCCTCTGGTAATACCTTTCATAAAAAAGAATAAAGCAACCATGGTACCGTATGCAACAGCCGATTCAGCCAGGTATATCCTGAAAACAAAAAGATTGACAAGAAGCAGTACGAAAAAGAGCAGCATCAGCCATGCCAGGATTCTTCTTAAAACATTGAAACCTTTCGCTTTCAAGAAATCTCATCCTTCCTGCTTCTTTCTGCGTTTCTCCAGCCATTCCCTGAGCTTCAGCTCATAACCGTTGGCCGTGGGATGGTAGTATTGGGTACCCTTCATCTCAGGCGGCAGATATTCCATGTCATAAACGATATTGCCCGGGTAATCGTGCGCGTATTTATAGCCGACACCGTATCCCAGGTGCTCCATGCCTTTGACCGGCGCATTGCGAAGATGCATGGGAACCTCCCCGGTATATTTCTTTTCCACATCTTCAAGCGCCTTTTCAATGGCCATATAGGAAGCATTGGACTTGGGACTGGTGGCAACCATCACCGCCGCCTCGGCCAGGATAATCCTGGCCTCCGGCATCCCGATCATGCGGACGGCCTCAGCAGCAGCCACCGCCACGGTCAACGCGTTGGGGTTGGCCATGCCCACATCTTCAGCGGCACAGATCATGATCCTTCTGGCCAGGAATTCCGGATCCTCCCCGGCATAGAGGGCCCGCGCCAGGTAAAAAACAGCTGCGTCCGGATCGCTGCCCCTCATGGATTTGATGAAGGCACTGATATTATCATAATGCTGTTCCGCCGATTTATCGAAACGGACCGGTTTCTTCTGCACGCAGTCCACAATGATGTCCAGCGTTATATGGTATTGCCTGTCCTCGTTCATGGGAGTGGTCATCACAGCCAGTTCCAGTGCGTTCAACGCCACCCTGGCATCACCGCCGGCCATTTCGATGAGAAACTCCCTGGCATCTGCATCGAGGCGCACCGGCAATTCTCCCAGGCCTCTTTCCCTGTCGGAAAGCGCCATATCAATGATCCTGGAAATATGCTCCTTTTTCAGTGGTTCAAGCATGAAGACCGTGGAGCGTGAGATAAGGGCCTTGTTGACCTCAAAGAAAGGATTCTCCGTGGTGGCCCCGATCAGCACCACCGTACCGTCTTCCACGTAGGGAAGCAGGGCATCCTGCTGCGCCTTGTTGAACCGATGGATCTCATCGATGAACAGAACCGATTTTCCGCCCGGATTCAAAAAGGTATTCTGGGTATCCTCCACAACCTGCTTGATATCCTTCACGCCGGCAGTCACGGCATTGAGCCTGTAAAAAGGCGCCTTGGTGGTATTGGCGATGATGCGGGCGATGGAGGTCTTGCCCGTACCCGGCGGGCCAAACAGGATGATGGAGGAAATCCTGTCGGCCTGGATCATGCGGTGCAGCATTTTGCCTTTGCCTAAGATATGCTCCTGTCCCACAAACTCATCCAGGGTTCTGGGTGCCATCCTGTACGCTAGAGGTTCCTTGTTCGCCATGGCTCTCTCCGTTGGTCTTTTTCCGTCTTCTTTTTTTGGGCAGAAGGCCGTAGGCTTCCAGGACCTTCTCCCTGTTCTGCTCTTCATAGCGGGCGTAAAGATCAGGCCGCCTGGCCTTCGTCCGTTCCAGCATCTGCAGGAAACGCCACTTTTCTATATTGGCATGGTGCCCTGTGAGCAGGATCTCCGGCACCTTTCTTCCCATGAACTCAGGCGGGCGGGTATACTGGGGATACTCCAGAAGGCCGTCGTAATGGGATTCCCTGGAGAAGGATTCCTCCGAAGACAAAACGCCGTCCACAAGCCGGGACACGCAATCCACAAGGACCATGGCAGGCAGTTCGCCGCCGGTCAGGACATAATCCCCAATGGAGATCTCGTCATCCACGATCTCTTCCAGGACCCGCTCATCCACACCCTCATAATGCCCGCATAAAATGATGAGATGCTTTTCTTCCTTCAGTTCCCGGGCAATACTCTGGTTGAACAGCCTGCCCTGTGGGCTCATATAAATGGTCCTGGGCCTGTACCCTACTTCATCCACCACGCTGCGCCAGGCATCATAGATGGGCTGTGGTGTCATCACCATGCCGGCTCCGCCGCCGTAGGGGTAATCATCGGTCTTCCTGTGCTTGTCCTTCGAGAAATCCCGGATATTGATGGTACGGATGTCCAGGATCCCTTTCTCCCTGGCCCGGCCAATGATGCTTTCATTTAAAAAACGATCGACACTCTCGGGAAAGAGTGTCAGTATGTCAAACCTCATCCAGCAAACCCTCCGGAAGTATCACCTGCATCCGCTTATTCTCCAGGTCAACCTGGGTCACTACCGACTTCAGCGCAGGAATCAGGATCTCCTTTTTTGTTTTTCTGTCGGTCACCACATACACGTCATTGCTGCCCGTCTCAAGGACATCGGTCAGTTCGCCCAGCAGCTGATCCCCCTCGTAAACCTGCATGCCGATGATATCACAGATAAAGTATTCATCCTCTTCAAGGGGCCTGGCATGTTCCCTGTCCACCAAAAGCTCACAGCCCTTGAGCGTTTCGGCGTCGGTCATATTGTCGATGCCCTGAAGCTTCACAAGGACAAACTGCTTGTGGTACCTGACCTTGGTCACACGATACTCCCGAAGCCTGCCGTCCACCCTGATCCACGTGTATAGCAGGTAGTCAAAGCGCGAGATATCCGACGTCATCGGGATGACGCGAAGTTCTCCCCTGACGCCGTGGGTATTCACGATCTTCCCTACTGCAAGGAAATCCTTTTCCTTCTCCATAGACGCCGCCTTTCCTTTTGTTGTCTTTCCAGGCTTCAATCAAGCCTTTTCGGGTAATTGAACGAAAACGCCATGATATGTCAAATCCCCGGAAATGCAGCCGGGGACTCAAACCTGTCTATGCAAAAGATTTCTGTATCACCGGACGATGCTCGCCGCATTTGCACCGGATCAGCATCCTCATGACTGAATGGGCTTTTTGACTTCCTTGATTCCCCACTTCTTGATGGTGACCTTGGTACGCTCGATGCTGGTTTCAAAAGTAACCTCATCGTCCTTGATATTGACAATCTTACCGCACAAACCGCCGATGGTCACGATCTCGTCGCCAACGATGGCACTGTTGATCTGGTCGCGCAGCTTTTTGTCCCTCCTGCGCTGCGGTACGATGAGAATCACATACATGAGAACCAGCGGAAGAATGATGATGAGCATGGACCAAATCGATGAAGCGCCGGTCAGTTCATAGCCCGGTGCGTTGGGATCGATATCAGCTGCCGCTTCGGCCAAAAATGGCAAGAAAAACTGCATAAAAGTAACCTCCCAGTCTTTTTCCGTTTGAACATCAACGGTATTATACATTATTTGCCGCAGATTAGCAATGTTTTCAGCTTTTTATGGCTTCATTCCCGGATACTGCCCGAAAAATATCTTCTGCCGTCTAGAGAGGGTAGCCGAACCGGGTGAAGAACTCCTTCCTGAAATCCAGCAGCCTGTCTTCCCTGATAGCCTGCCTGATATCGCTCATCAGATTTATCAGGAACCGCAGGTTGTGCCAGGTGGCAAGTCGCAGCCCCAGGATCTCCCCTGTCTTGAACAGATGCCGGATGTATGCGCGGGTAAAGTTTCTGCAGGCATAACAATCGCATTCCGGATCCATCGGGGAGAAATCACGGGCATATTTGGCATCCCGTACGATGATACGCCCGCTGGAAGTGAAAACGGTCCCGTTGCGGCCGATACGGGTTGGCAACACGCAGTCGAACATGTCGATCCCCCGTATAACACCTTCGATCAGATAGTCCGGGCTGCCCACCCCCATGAGGTACCGGGGTTTGTCCGCCGGAAGCAGGGGCACGGTGATCTCCAGCATCTCCTTCATGACCTCACCGGGCTCACCCACGCTCAGGCCACCAACGGCATACCCGGGGAAATCCAGGTCCGTAATTTGCTTGGCACTCTCCTTTCGCAGTTCCGGATAAACGCTGCCCTGGACGATACCGAAAAGCGCCTGGTCCTCCGGTCTTGCGTGGGCCTGTTTACAGCGTTTGGCCCATCGCGTGGTCATTTCCATGGACTTCCTGGCATAATCAAAGTCACAAGGATATGGGGCACATTCGTCAAAAGCCATGATGATATCGGCCCCCAGATCGTTCTGGGTCTTGATGGATATCTCGGGAGACATGAACTTTTTTGAACCGTCAATATGGGATCGGAAGGTGACCCCCTCCTCGGTGATATCCCTCAAGTCGCTCAGGCTGAAAACCTGGAAGCCGCCACTGTCCGTCAGGATGGACCGGTCCCAGTTCATAAAGCCGTGGAGCCCGCCTGCATCCCTCACGAGCTCGCTTCCCGGCCTCAGGAACAGGTGATAGGTATTGCTCAGAATGATATGGGCATCTATCTCCTTCAGTTCATCGGGTGACATTCCCTTCACCGTGGCCTGGGTACCCACCGGCATGAAAACAGGCGTTTCGAAACTGCCGTGGGGGGTGTGAATCCGTCCAAGACGGGCCCCCGACTGCTTGCATGTCTTGATGAGTTCGTATCTTATTGCGGGCATGCTATTCCCCTTTCAAAATGTCCTGTCTGTCCGATGTATCGGCACATGAAGATATTATACCACGTTTCACAGGCCGGTAGACAAAACGGTTACGCGAGGTTGAGCCTAAAGGTGGCATAAATAAAACAAAGCAGGGTTGTCCCTGCTCCAGAGCTCAAGTGTTTCGGTCTTTCAAATCAAAAGTTTGAATGGTCATCATGGTTGTATGAATCCCTGGGCTTGCCGAGAATCATGAGGATGCCACCCAGAATGAGAACGCCTCCAAACAGGTATTTGAACATATCGGCGATCCTTCCGAAGGAGAACAGGACAAAAAGGAGCACCGATAATGCCGTGAGGATGAATATGGGTACCAGCAGGGCGCTGTTGTTCTGGTTCCCAGCCAGGTAGAGCAGGAACAGCCCTACCGCAGGAGCCAGAATAAACCCGGGCCAGGTGATGCTCCATATATTGAACAGTTCCGAGATAAAACAGATACTGGAGATGGTCGCCAATATGCCGATGGGAACCAGCAGACCTGCGGATCGGGAACCGAACCAATACAGCAGAAACAACCCGAAAGCCGGCGCCAGGATGAACCCCGGCCACACCAGCCTGTAACCGAAGAGTTCCCCGAAAAGCGTTGTGGCCGCCACAGTGAACAGGATACCTGCAGGCACAAGAAGTCCTGTGCCATAAGGCCGCCTGGACAAATAGCCCATGAAGAAAAACCCTGAAATGAGCAGGATGATCATCGGCCATGAAAGTCTGAACATCCAGGACATATCGAGAATGCCTACATTCCCCAGGATCATGACGATCCCGACGAATATCAGCAGAATGCCCGTCAAGTATTTTTTGCCTTTCATGAAATACCGCCTCCGTATGTTCGGTTGATAACCATTATTATACAGGCCTCGGATGATAAAACAATATAACGCCCATTAGAATTGGATTAGAAACTAATAGACAAACATGGCATCACCGAAGCTGAAAAAGCGGTATTTCTGTTCAATGGCTTCCTGGTAGGCCCGCATGATGAAATCCCTTCCCGCAAAAGCGCACACCAGCATCATCAGCGTGGATTCGGGAAGATGGAAATTGGTGATCAGCGCGTCAACCGCCTTGAACTTATACCCCGGATAGATGAAGATATCGGTCTCGCCCTGCCCCGGACTCACCATTCCCCGGTCATCTGCAACCGTCTCCAGTACCCGGACACTGGTGGTACCAACGGCAATCACGCGGTTGTGGCTTTCCCGGGCGCGGTTGATCATCTCGGCGGCCTTCTCCGACACGCTGTAGAACTCCTTGTGCATGTGATGCTCCAGAATGTTTTCCACCTTGACGGGGCGGAAGGTTCCCAGCCCGACATGGAGCGTCACCTCGGCCACTTCAACCCCTCTGGCCTTTAAAAGCTCCAGCAGTTCCTCGGTAAAGTGGAGCCCGGCTGTGGGTGCCGCCGCAGAGCCGTCCACCTTGGAGTAAACGGTCTGATAGCGCTCCCTGTCCTCCAGGTTCTCGGTAATATAGGGCGGAAGCGGCATGATACCCACCTGGTCAAGGACCTCTTCAAAAACCCCGTCATAATAGAATCGGACAATGCGGTTCCCCTCATCGGCTATCCTGAGGATTTCCGCCCTGAGCCTGCCGTCCCCGAAAGCAAAACGGCTTCCCGGTTTGGCCCGGCGGCCCGGCTTGAGGATGACCTCCCATACATCGTTTTCAAGCCTTTTCAGGAGGACAAACTCGATCTTGCCGCCGGTACCCTCTTTCTCCCCCAGGAGCCGTGCAGGGATCACCCGGGTGTTGTTGATGACCAGGCAATCGCCTTTCCGGAGGTATTCCTGGATATCCCTGAAAACACGATGGGTCATGGTCTGCTTTTCGCGATCCAATACAAGAAGGCGTGACTGGTCACGCCTTTCCAACGGATGTTGTGCGATCAGTTCCTTAGGAAGCGGATACCAAAAATCTTTCAGGTTCATAAAATGCCTCTTTTCTGCGCATATCCCCCGCATCGGGGAGCCGGATACCGGTCATGCGCTTTGCGCTTCGGTTTTTGTCATCCGGCGAAGCAGCTCATTGCTCTTTTCAATGAACTTCGCCATCCTCTCCGGATCAAGCTGCTTGTGGTTGAGGACGGCCAGATCGTATACATAGCCTGCGGCAAACAGCGCATCGGACTTCTTGTCCTGATCCTCGTACAGCCTGATGATATCCCGTATGAGCGGGTTGCTCAGGTTCAGGACCAGGGTCTCCTCAACGGGGAAGAGATCCGGGTTGATGGTGTTGCCGAAGGTCTTGCTCATCTCCCTGAAACGCCTGGACTGCTCATCCAGCAGGATAATGGCAGGCATGGTTTCGTTCTTCAGGCTCTCCACGCTGACCTTCAGGTTATCCCTGGATGCAGCCTCCCTGAACAGCTTTTCAGCCTTTTCGAGGAGATCCTTCTTCTCTTTCTCCTCCGGTTCCCTGCCTTCATCCCTGATGGTCCCGGCAATATCGGCATCGATGCAGACGAATTTCACCTTATCCAGGCGGGATTCCATGAAGCCGATGAAGTGCGGATCGATCAGGGAATTCAGGATGACCGCGTCCAGGTTGTTGTCCTTAAACATCTTGATGTACTGGGCCTGCTGCCTGGTATCGCTGACATAATAAACCCTTTTCTCCTCCTTGCCCTTCTGCGGTTCCAGGTATTCATCCAGGGTAACATACTTGTCATGGATGGTCTTGTAAACGATGATGTCGCTGACCCTGTCGTAGAACTTGTCCTCCCGCATGCACCCGAACTTGACGAAGGGATGGATATCGTCCCAATACTTATTATATCCTTCCCGATCCTTTTTAAAGAGCAACTGAAGCTTGTCCGCAACTTTCTTGGTGATGTGGGCCGAGATCTTCTGGACATATCCCTCGGTCTGCAAAAAGCTCCTGGAGACGTTCAGCGGCAGATCCGGGCAATCCAGGCACCCCTTCAGCATGAGCAGGAATTCGGGAATGACTTCCTTGATATTGTCGGCTACAAACACCTGGTTATAATACAGCTTGATCTTCCCCTGCACCGTGTCAAACTCATGGCGCAGCCTGGGGAAATAGATGATGCCCTTCATGTTGAAGGGATAGTCCATGTTGATATGGATCCAGAACAGCGGATCGTTAAAATCGGTAAAGACCTGGTGGTAGAATTTCCTGTATTCCTCGTCGGTACAGTCCTTCGGGTTCTTCAGCCAAAGGGGATTGGTATCGTTGATCGGGGTTTCGGTTTTCTCCTTCCCCTGATCCTTTTCCGGGATCTCTTTCAGGAAGATCTCATATGGAAGGAATTCAAAATACTTTTTGACGATCTCCCTGAGCTTCCAGGTATCCAGGAATTCCTGGGAATCCTTGTCCAGCTTGAGGGTGACCAGTGTTCCCCTTTCCCTGCGGTCCGACGGTTCCATGGCATATTCGGTATCCCCGCTGCTCTCCCAGTGAACAGCCTCGGCGCCCTCCCGGTAGGACAGGGTATCTATGGACACCCTCTCGGAAACCATGAAGGACGAATAGAAGCCCAGGCCGAAATGGCCGATGATCTGCTGATCGTCGGTCTTGCCGTGGTATTTCTCGATAAAGTCCTTTGCTCCGGAAAAAGCAATCTGGTTGATGTATTTTCTGACCTCTTCATCGGTCATGCCGATCCCGTTGTCGTTGATGCTGAGGGTCTGCTTTTCCTTGTCGACAATGACCTCAATCCTGGGCCTGAAGTCATCCTCAAGCCTGGCTTCTCCCATCGCCGCCAGCTTTTTCAGCTTGCTGATGGCATCAGCCGAGTTGGATATCAGTTCCCTGATGAAAATATCCTTTTCAGAATAAAGCCATTTCTTGATGATGGGAAAAATGTTCTCGGTATGGATGGAAAGGCTGCCTTTTTCCTGTATCACCTTGGAATCACCTCTCATTGAGTGGAGTATTGTCAGCAGGAATATAAAAGGGTCGGCCGATATGCATGGCAAAAAGCAGCAAGCGTCCGACTCCATGGAATATGATAATATGATGGTCAGAGTATGTCAAGAATTGCATGAACCCGTAGTCCATATCAATTAAAAAAGGATATTTCAGCCCTGAAATATCCTCTGGGATCTTACCATGACTCAAGTCTCACACAGCCTCTTCCTTGGCTTCGTCCTGTGCGCTCAGGCTCCGCAGCGATTTCAACTGTGCCCGGATGATGCTCTCAACCTTAATCCTGTAGGCTTCCACTTCACGCTGCAGCCTTTCGTACTCATAGCGTATGGTCAGTACTTCCTGGTTGGCATCCTCAATAATCTTCCGGGCGGAAAGCTCGGCTTCCTTGACGATATTCTCCGCATTCTTCTTGGCATTCTGTATGATCTCGTCGCTGGTTTTCTGGGCGATGATCAGGCTGTTCTGGAGGGACTGCTCAATTCCTCTGTAGTAGTCCAGCTTTTCCTGGACATCCTGGAGCTTATCCTTCAGCTTGTTGTTCTCCTTGATGTAGGCGCTCATGTCCTCAACAACCTTCTCCAGCACATCTTCCACCTGAAGCTGGTTAAAGCCAAACAAGGCGCGTTTGAACAGGATGTTCTGAAGATCGTTCGGCGTAAAATTCAACCTGGTCACCCCCCGAATCATAACACAAGAAAAATGCGCGTTCTTTCTACATGACAAACTATCCGGGACACCATGCCGGCGCGTTCACCTGAGCAGACGGCTGATAAAATACAGGATGAACATGGCCACAACCGGCGATAAGTCCAGCCTCATCCTGGTTTTGCCGGGCTTTTGTGCCAAAAGTTTTCTCACAGGAATCAAAAGAGGTTCCGAGACCTGAATGATAAACTTCATGAACGCGGAATCCCTCTTGATGACGAAAAACTCGCACACCACTCTCAACAGGATGACGGCTTCCATCGTATAAACAACGGAACGGAGCGCAAAAGCGCAAGCCTGCAGAAGTATCATCTGCTTATTTTACCCAGGAGAAAACACCCTTATTGCGCATCTCGTCTTTCAGATCGCCGGTGATCTCGATGCTGGCCGGCGTCGCCAGGAAGATGCCGTTGGATATCTTCTGGATATCGCCGTCAAGGCAGTAAACAGCGCCGCTCAAAAAGTCCACCATTCTTTGAGCAGTGGGCGTATCCACGTTTTCCACATTCATGATGACGGGTTTGTTGGATCGGAGATGATCGCAGAGATCCCTGACTTCCAGGATGTTCTGGGGAGACATGATAACAACCTTCAGATTGTTGTTGTTATTCATGCTGAGAATTTTTCCCTGCTGGTTTTTGCGGGAGGAGTAACCAGGTTTCTGAGGAACACTCTCCACGATTTCGTCCTCGTAGAACTCCTCTTCCTCGTCCGGATTGGACTCCCAGCCCACAAAGTTCAGAAACTTTTCAAGCGCTTTAGCCATGGTATCTTCCTCCAGTTCTCTTAAGTAAGTAAACCGGTTAAGGCAGGTACACCCTCTCTCCGAAAATGGCACTGCCCACCCGGACAATGTTGGCTCCTTCTTCAATGGCAACTTCAAAATCGTTGCTCATGCCCATAGAAAGAAATTCCATATTTATATTGTCCATGCTTTCCCTTTGGATGTCAACTGCCAAATTGCGCAATTCCCGAAATACCCAGCGGACTTCTTCGGAATTCTCAGCATAGGGAGCAATCGTCATTAATCCTTTGATATGGATATTACCCAGCTTTGCCACATTCCTAACAAAATCCTTCAAATTCTCCGGGGATACGCCCGTCTTGGTTTCTTCACCCGATACATTGACCTGTACCAAAACGTCCCAGATCCGTCCGATCTTTTCACCCCTGGCGTGAAGGGTCTCGGCCAGTTCCATCCTGTCCAGGGAATGGATCAGGCTCACCCGGTGATCCAGGTATTTGACTTTGTTGGTCTGGAGCCTTCCGATGATATGCCATCGGCATGCTCTGTCTATAATATCGGCCTTTCGGAGAAACTCCTGAACCCTGTTTTCGCCGAAATCCCGAAGCCCCAGATCATAGGCCTGACAGATGATATCCGGCTCAACGGTTTTGGTTACGCCCAGAAGCGTAATCTCCTCAGGATTGCGGCCTGCCCTCAGGGCTGCCTGCCGTATCCTTTCCTTAATGGACTCAAGGTTCTCCTTCAGTTGCGCGCTGCTTACCCGACTCACTGTTCGATCACCTGTCCCTCTTCAATGTTTCTCGGATCGACAATGTAAAGGTCGAAGATATTGACAAGCTCTTCCTGGCTGACGCCTTCCAGGTTCTCGATGATGGCATAGTAATCCTGCCTGGCCACGATGCGCACGCGTTTGTAACGTGCCTTGTACATCTCCACGATGATGATATCGGCTGTCTGGTCCACCTGGTTGATATTGGTCAGGCTTTCAATGGGCACCTTCATCCCTGATACGCTCTGCAAAATCAGGTTTCCGGCAACTCCCCGCATATCCATGGTCTGTTCGATAAACCGGTTCATGCGGGCTATCACCACCGTGCGCTTACCGTCGCTCTCGCCGAAACCTTCTATTTCAATCGGAATGCGCTGGTTCATGTCATCCAGTTCCACCTGGAGTTCCAGCGTTTTCCCGTTCATCTGCTCCTTTTCAAACTGAACCCGCAGTTCCTTTGCCATGTCATTGGAGATACAGAACACAAGCCAGGCTTCATCATTGATGATCAGCTTGCCGTAGCTGGTCTCCGCCGTCACTTCTATTTCGGAAGGCGTTATCCACCTTTCCGATACCGTTTCACCGGCCAGAACCTCATCGATGATCTGTACGGTCATGCTGTGCCTGTCCTCGGGCTTCCAGTCCTCGTAGCCGTCACAGTAATAGGCCACCACCCCGGAAGCAGGTGACCTGATGCTTTGGACCGATTTGATCTGGCTGCTTTTCAGCCTTTCCAGTTCCTCTTTTTCCGGGGCAAACTTCGAGTTGGCGCCAAGATTCTCAAGAACCGTGCGTGCTCTCGCTTCCAGGACCCGGTCCAGGGAACTTCTTACCGTTCCCAGTTCGCTGAAATCCCCCGAGTTCGAAAAATCGGCAAGCTTGCTGACCTGTTTTTCGATGGCTTCCTCCCAGATCTTCCTGTCGCTTCCAGTGGTATTTTCATACTCGCTGATCACGCGCTTGAGAATCGCCACTTCCTTCTGCCTGTAATTCTCGACCAGAGCGCGCATCTCCCTGGTAATGAAAGAAGCGATCTCCTGGTTGGCGGCAACCTTCTCGCCGTAGGAAACGGAAGGGATGAGAATTCCCGTCCCCGGAGCATCAAGAACCCGTTCCTTTCGGAGGAAGACACCCGTCATGGGCGTTTTGACTTCCAGGGTGGCTGTCTTGATAACTGCAATCTCCGTATTGGACGAAAACAGCCAATTCCACAGGGCAGGCAGATAGATCCCCGTCAAAACCAGAACCATCAGGCTGAACAGCCTTCTGCGTATCTTCTTCTTTTTCCTTTGTCTGTTAAGCTCCTGGTTTTTTGTCATTGGCATATCAACCTCCGGAGACCAAACAGTCACAGGCTGATGATCCCCCGTGAAGAAAGCTCCTGTATAGCGCTCATAACGCCCAGCTTAACATGCTCATAAACCAGGCCGCCCTGCATGTAGGCCGTATAAGGCGGCTTGATGGGCGCATCCGCGCTCAGTTCGATGGAAGAACCCTGGATGAAAGCCCCTGCTGCCATGATGACCGGCGCGTCGTACCCCGGCATGTCCCAGGGCTCGGGCGTAACAAACGCATCCACCGGGGACCCTTTCTGGATGCCCTGGCAGAACGCGATCACCGCATCCTCCCGGTTAAAGCGTATGGCCTGGATCAGGTCGCAGCGCTGATCGAAGGGACCAGGCCAGGTTTCAAACCCGAGGCGTCTCATGATCTCGGCCGTGAAAACAGCTCCCTTCAGGCTTTCAGCCACGATGTGCGGGGCCATGAAGAAGCCCTGGAACATCAGCCTGTTCTGCCCGAGGGTGGCTCCCACTTCCCTGCCGATGCCGGGAAGCGTCATGCGGTAGGATATTTTCTCAACGGCTTCATGGGTTCCGACAATGTACCCGCCGGAGGGGACAAGCCCGCCCCCAGGATTCTTGATGAGGGAACCGGCCATCACGTCAACCCCCACATCGGTGGGTTCCAGAGGCTCGACGAACTCCCCATAGCAGTTGTCGACCATGATCAGGATATCCTTCCTGACGGCCTTGACCGTTTCAACCACCTTCGCTATCTGTTCGATGGTCACAGGCGGCCTGAAGGCATATCCCCGCGACCGCTGCAGAAAGACCAGCCTGGTGCGTTCGTTTATGGCTTCGGTAATGCGCTCGAAATCAATCTCGCCGTCCTTCAGGTCCACCTGCCTGTAGGATATCCCAAAATCCTTCAGCGACCCTGAGCCCGACTTTCCCCTGATGCCGATGACCTCATCCAGCGTGTCGTAGGGTTTGCCCGTCACCGAGAGCAGTTCATCCCCCGGCCTTAAAAGGCCGTACAGGCACAGGGCCAGCGCATGGGAACCACAGGTGATGCTGTGCCTGACAAGGGCATCCTCGGCCCCGAAAGCGCGCGCATATACAGCTTCCAGGGTCTCCCGCCCCTTGTCGTTGTAGCCATACCCGGTTGTTCCGGCAAAATGTGTATCGCTCAGCCTTTCAAGCTGCAAAGCACGAATCACTTTGAGCTGGTTGGTTTCCCGCACTTCTTCGATTCGTCCGAAAGCTTCCTTTACCGCTTCTTCGGCTTCCTTTGCCAGTGCCAGAATGGAATCCTTGATGCCGAATTCCGCATAGATATTTATCCGATGATCCATAGTTACCCCTGCAGTCATTCCTTACTATTTATATCGTCACTTTTCTCCTCTTGCATCGCTTCATGCCCATCATTCCCGGCTGTTTCAGCCAGTCTTTTTTCCTGGGCATCCTCCAGCTCCATCAGGGTGTTTTCCACCTGCTCCCTTGTGATGGTGCTGGTATTCCAGAACTTCAGGGACAGGGCTGTGCGGCACATGTAGATGGCTTTATCCAGTTCCCCGAAATGGGCCAGGACGCGGGCATAGTTGTAGAAGGCTTCAGGGAATTGCGGCTTGAGCTTCATCAGCTGCATATAGATTTCCCTGGCCTCTTCGTATTCTCCCCGGAGCAGCCGGGTGCATCCCAGGTTGTCCAGGATGATGGCGTTGGTGCTGTTGAAATCATAGGCTTCCAGGTTGAAGCTCAGGGCCTTGTCCAAATCCCCCTTTTCCAGGTACAAAAAGCCCAGGGTGGCATAGACATTGGAATTTTTATAGCTCTCCAGAACCTTTTCCAGCAGGGATATGGCCTGGTCAAGCTCCCCCTTTTTCCAGAGCACCATGGACTTCGTTACATTGAGGGTACTCTTCTGCTCTTCCCTGGCTGCGTTGGCGAGGGCCTGGTCAATCTGGATCTCAGCCTCCCCGGTGTTGCCCAGCTTAAGCAGCAGCCACGCATAGGCGCCACGCATCGTGCTGTTCTTCGGGCTCAGCTTCAGAGCCTTTTCCAGAAGCCTTAGAGCTTTATCATAGTCACCGCTTGTGTAGGCCCGGCTGGCCAGATGGTTGAAGATTGCGGAAAGGTTCATGAGGGCAAAATACAGGACGACAACCACCAAACCGCCTGCCGTTCCCAGGCAGGTAAAGGCCAGATAAAAGACTACGAGCGGTAGAATAATCCGTACCAAAGCGGACACTGTCTGCATACGAAAACCTCCGTTGCTTCATGCCAGGAAAAGATGAAGGTTCATCACGGGAACCATCTGAATGAGGCATCAAACAAAGCCTGCTCCATAAGCAGGCTCTATCATGATACCATTTTCACGCAGCTTTTTCAATGAAACCGGGAAAAGAAGAACCCGGCCCCGCCGTTTCATCAGCCCTCTTCCGAAGACCGACGTTCTTCGGGTTCGTCCCCCAGGGGCAGGTAAACGGAAAAACGCGTCCCCTCGCCTTCGCGGCTGGCTATCTTGATGCGCCCGCCGTGACGCAGGATGATGATCCGGGCTATGGAAAGTCCGAGCCCATGACCGCCTGAATGTCGGTCCCTGGCGGTATCCACCCGGTAGAAACGATCGAAGATGCGCGGCAGATCCTTTTCGGGTATCCCGATTCCCGTATCCTCAACCACCGCCACCGCATACCCGTTTTCCGCATATAGTCCGAATGTCACGACGCCGTCGACAGGGGTATATTTCAGGGCATTATCGGTAAAGATGCGCAGGGCCTGTTTGATCCTGGCATGATCGCCATACATGGCGATATCGGGTGATATTTCGCTTTTGATTGCATGGCCCGTGTTCAGCATCCGGGTTTCCTTCACCAGTTCCTCCATCATGTCGCTGAGGCTGAACCGTTCCCGCACCAAAAGCAGCGTGTCCCGATCGTTTCTGGCGATGAAGAGCAGTTTCTCCACCAGTTCCTGCATGTTGACAGCTTCCTTGTTGATGGCGGATATGCCTTCCTGGAGGATATCCTTATCGTCCTTGCCCCATCGTTCAAGCATCCTGGCATATCCCTGGATGACTGAAATGGGCGTTCTCAGCTCGTGGGACGCGTCCGACACGAACTGATTCTGCTTTTCATAGGCTTTTTCAAGGCGATCCATCATCCGGTTGAAGGTTAAGGCCATCTCATGGAGCTCGTCGGAGGTATCGCTCACATTGAGGCGTACATTCAGGTTCTGGGAGGAAATGCTGTTGGCGGTACTGATCAATTGGTCGATGACACCGAAGGTCTTCCGGGTAACCATACGTCCCCTGAACCAGACGGCCACCAGGGACACCGAAAAGATCAGCACGGCCAGGATGGCTGTAACGGCCAGTTTTGTCAGAAACGTTGACGCATTGAAAAAGACCAGGACACGAACCCGCTGTCCCCCGGGGAGATCCACCCGCTCGGACAGGGACATCCATGTGATGCCGTCCTGCCTGTGAAAAGCCACAGGAAAATGACTGACGGTATCGTTGCGGTAAAAACTTGAGGCCAGTATGTTATCCTCTTCGTCAAGAAGGATAAAGTGTTGTTCCCGGGCATCGTTTACCGCAGAGACCATCTCTGCGATATTTCCGGACTTTCTGATCCTGTCAAGCCAGGGCTTTGCTCCCCGTACCAGCTCCGCACAATTCATGAACGCAAAGGCTATGATCATCAGGAACAAGCCTGCCGACATGCACAGGATGAACATCCTGTTGTAGGAAGACGAGATTTTTGAAGCCAGGGAGTTCCTTGGCTTTTCGCCGGTTTGTGCCATTCCGGGCGCCAATCCGGCGTCATGGTTATTCCTGGTACTCAAAGATATACCCCACTCCACGGATGGTTCTGATAAAACTGACCCCGTATTTCTGATCGATCTTGCTCCTTAAATACCTCACATAGACATCGGTCACATTGGTATCGCCGATGAAGTCATAACCCCAGACATTCTCGATGAGCTTCTCCCTGTCCAGCACGATTCCCCTGTTCTCCATAAAATAGAGCAGGAGATCGTATTCCTTCTTGCTTAAGGGAATTTCCTCCCCGTCATAGGTCACCTTGTGCTGCAGCTTGGAAAGGACGAGCTTGCCGCAGGCAATGGTTTCATCGGCATTCTCCTTCTTCATGGCCGCTTTGCGCTTCAAAGCCACGCGGATCCTCGCCAGAAGCTCCTCGATGGCAAAGGGCTTGGTGACGTAGTCATCCGCTCCGCTGTCCAGCCCCATGACCTTGTCGGAGATATCATCCTTGGCGGTCAGCATGATGATGGGAATATCCGAGAATTTCCTGACCCTCCTGCAGACCTCTATACCGCTCATCAGCGGCAGCATCAGATCCAGCACCACCAGGTTGAAATCCCCGTTCTGTATGCGTTCCAGGCCGGTCCTTCCATCAGAGGCTATCTCCACCTCATAGCCCTCATGCTTGAGCTCCAGTTCCAGAAACCTGGCTATCTTGCTTTCATCCTCAACCACAAGAATCTTTTCCGGCATAGGCTCCTCCAGAATAAAGCTTCAGCACAGGAAATCCATGCGCTCCTGTGCCTGTTTTGCAAGAATCGGACAGTCCGGTTTTATCTATTCGATGGTATACTCCTTGTAACCATCCTTCTTGTCCTTGTCACCGGTTTGGGGTTCGGATGGGACCGGGCGTTCAGCGGGCTGGCCGGTCTCTTTCATCTTCTCGGAAATATTGCTGAAAATGGCATCAACATCGATGTTCCTGCTTTTGACATCGCGAACCGAAATTTTATAGCCAAGCATCATGAAAAACACGAACAGAACCACGATGATAACCCAAAAGGGCAGCAGGAACAGGAGCAGAATGACTGGTACATTGAATAATACCGATTTGCTGTCCTCGACAAAGATCCTGGTATCAAACCCTTTCTGCAGCAGGGTCGTCAGCTTATGCCCAAAGTCCTGTTGGGATCTGTCGTGGGGGATATGGGGAGCATGGTACCCGCCGCGGTGCTGGGCTCTTCCTGTCTTGCTCCTTTCAAAATCGATGATGGCATCCAGCAGATCCCCGTTGTTACGCTCAAGATAGAACTTGGCTTCCTCATAGCTGCTGTGCGTCCGTTTTCTGAATTCATCGATCAGTTCCATCGAAATCATCGGTCTCACCCCCTGCCCCGGGTTGCGTCCATATCATTTGCCCCGCGCCTGAGCTTTCTCCCTGATGCGGCTGATGATGTCTTCCAGGTTGTAATTCCCATCCTGTATCTCCCGGACGGAGAACCTGTATCCCAGGATCATCATCCCGATGGCTATCAGGACGAGCACGTGCCAAAACGGCACCAGAAGCAGCGGGAAGAGGACGGGAATGTTATAGGTTCTGTCAGTTTTATCGGTAACGACAATCCGGATGTCAAGGAGCTTTTGCAGGAATCTCCCGACTGTCTGGCCAAAATCGCTCCGGCTTGTCCGCTGATATCCGCGATGATGCATGATTTCATGGCCCGGCCGACGGTTTCCGGCCCGTTCATAGGCAATGATGGCCTCCAGCATGTCGCCATGATACTTTTCAAGATAAAACCTGGCCTCGTCGTAGCTGGCGTTGGTCCGCCTTCTGAACTCATCGATCATCTCAATGGTTATCATAAAGCCGCACCTCCAAAAACCTTTAGTGCCTCAATTACATGGATTATTGTAATCCGGAAGCATTAGGTGCAGCTTTATGATGAATTAGAATTCTATTAGAATCGGTGTACTATGCGTTAATGCAGCCGAATATTATTCCCACTCAATGGTGGCCGGGGGCTTGCCGGTGATATCATATACCACCCGGTTCACATGCGCCACCTCTTTGACGATGCGCTCTGAGACCCTGGCCAGAACATCATAGGGAATCCTTGCCCAGTCTGCCGTCACAAAATCCCTGGTGATCACGGCGCGCAAAGCCACCGTGTAATCGTAGGTCCGCTCATCATTCCTTACGCCGACGCTCTTCATGTCGGTGAGGATGGCAAAATACTGGTTGATGTTTCTGTCCAGACCGGCTCTGGCAATCTCATCCCTGAAGATATAGTCCGCCTCGCGGAGGATATCCAGCTTTTCCCTGGTCACTTCACCAATGCACCTGACCGCAAGACCCGGTCCCGGGAATGGCTGACGCCATACAAGTTCTTCAGGAAGCCCCAGCTCCAGGCCTACCTGTCTGACCTGGTCCTTGTACAGGGTTTTAAGCGGCTCGATGAACCCTTCAAAATCCACAACGTCCGGCAGCCCGCCCACGTTGTGATGGCTCTTGATCACGCCTTTGCCGCCTGTGCCGCTTTCAGCGATATCAGGATAGATGGTGCCCTGGGCCAAAAATTCCACATGGCCGATCTTTTTGGCTTCTTCCTCGAAAACCCGGATGAATTCTTCCCCGATAATCTTGCGCTTCCGCTCCGGATCGGTAACCCCTTTCAGCCTGTTGAGGAAGCGCTCCTGGGCATCCACCCGGATCAGGTTCATCTTGAACTGGTTTCTGAAGACCTGCTCCACCTGGTCGGCTTCATTCTTCCTGAGCAGTCCGTGATCCACAAAGATGCAGATGAGCTGGTCTCCCACGGCCTTGTGTACCAGGGCCGCCACGACGGAGGAATCCACGCCTCCGGAAAGGGCGCACAGAACCCGCTTGCTTCCAACCTCGGTCTTAATGGCTTCAACCGATTTATCGATAAAATCCTTCATGCATGGCCACCTCTCATTTACGACATTTCCCATTGCCAGTTTTTTTATGTTAGGATTCTAACACAGTCTTTGGAAAAAATAAAGGGAATGCTGTGAAATAAAGTGGATGATGGCAAGCAAAAAGGCTGTCCCTTGCGAGACAGCCTTTTCTGGTGGGCAATGAGGAACTCGAATCCCCGACTTTCACCATGTCAAGGTGACACTCTACCAGCTGAGTTAATTGCCCGTGCGCAGTATATTATAGCGCGGTTTTTTGAAAAATGCAAGTACCTTCTTTCAGAATCCATCATGTGCCATTTATGCTTTTCCGGCAGCCCTTTTTCCTCATTTTCTTTTTTTCTGCTTTTTGCTTTTGGCAGCCGGTTTTTTGGCTCCGATGTGGATGAGAACGCGGGGATCCACGGCCTTTTTCGCCTTTTTCTTCGGCTTCGGCTGTTCACCGGCCGCATCTTCCACGCTGCCCGTTTCATCGTCCGTATCGTTTTCCGAATCCAGGAGCACAAAGTCTATCTGCCTTGTTTCCGGCGTCGCCTTGACCAGCTGGACCCTCACCCGGTCCCCTATCCTGAACCGCTTCCTGGTCCGCTCCCCGATCAGGGTCAGGGAATCGGCATCAAATGTATAGTAATCATCATCCAGGCTGCTCAGCCTGACCAGGCCTTCAATGGTATTGTCCAGCTCCACAAAGAAGCCGAAGGCGGTAACATTTGAAATGATCCCTTCGAATTCTTCTCCCAGCCTGTCTTTCATATACTCGGCCTTCAGCATATCCTCGCAGTCCCGTTCCGCATCCTCGGCTGCGCGTTCCCGCTCGGAATTGCTTTTGGTGATATCGGGCAGGATGCTCCTGTAATGCTCTATCCGCTTTTCATCCAGCCTGCCGCTCAGTTGTTCCTTCATGATCCGGTGGATGATCAGATCCGGATAGCGCCTGATAGGAGAAGTGAAATGGGAGTAATACTCTGCAGCCAGGCCGAAATGCCAGTTGTGGACATCGCTGTACCTGGCCTTCTGAAGGGACCTGAGCATCAGGGTGCTGATGACTTTCTCCTCGGGTGTACCCTTGATCTGGCGCAGGATTTCCTGGAGCGCTTTTGGATGCACATCCCGGTAACCTTTCAGATGATAGCCGAAGGAGCCCAGGATCCGGTTCAGGTTTTCCATCTTCTCCGGATCGGGGTCCTCATGGATCCGGTAAACAAAGGGTATGCCCAGCCAGTAGAAATGCTCCGATACCACCTCGTTGCACAGGAGCATGAACTCCTCAATGATGTTGTGGGCGATATTGAGCTCGTATTTCTTCACCTCGACCGGCTTGCCCTTTTCATCAACGATGATTTTGGCCTCGCCGAAATCGAAATCCACTGCACCCCGCTTCATCCTTTTCTCCTTCAGGATCAGGGCCAGTTCCTTCATCAGGCGGAAGTCCTCAAGGTGATCCTTATACCGTTCCTTAAGCGCCGGATCATCCTCTTCGAGGATCTTGTAGACATTGGTATAGGTCATCCTCTCCCGGACATGGATGACGCTTTTGAAAATGTCATGGTTCAGCACCTTGCCGTTGCGGTCGACCTCCATCATGACGCTGAAGGCCAGCCGATCTTCACCGGCATTGAGGCTGCAGATACCGTTGGACAGTTCCCGGGGGAGCATGGGGACAACCCGATCCGGGAAGTAAACGCTGGTTCCTCGCCTGAGCGCCTCCTGATCCAGCGCGGAGCCTTCCTTTACATAATGGGTCACATCGGCGATATGGACGCCCAGGCGGAAGTTGTTGTTTTCCAACAGTTCAATGGAAACAGCATCGTCCAGATCCCTGGCATCCTCGCCGTCGATGGTGACCATGCGAAGATCCCTTAAGTCCCGCCTGTCCTGTATATCTTCCTCACGAACTTTTTGCGGTGCCTTTCTGGCTTCCTGCAGCACCTCTTCCGGGAACTCGTAAGGAATATTGTAGGCCCGGATGATGGACAGGATATCCACGCCGGGATCCCCGCTGTCCCCCAATATTTCAATGATCTTTCCTTCTGCGTTCCGGTTGGCTTCCGGCCACTTGGTGATTTCCACGACCACTTTCTGTCCTTTTTTGGCGCCGTTGATGCAATCCTTCGGGATGAAAATATCCCTGAACAGGCGGACATGGTCGGGCGTCACGAAGCCGAAATGGTCGCTCAAGTCAAATTTTCCGACCACCGTCTTGTGGGCGCGGCTGATAACCCTGATGATTTCCCCTTCCTGCTTTCTTGCGGCAGCGGAAAGCTTCGTGAGCCGCGCCATCACCCTGTCGCCATGCATGGCGCCGTTGATCGCATTGGCAGGAATAAATACATCTTCGTCCCCGTTATCGGGAATCAAAAAGCCGAAGCCCCTCACATGGCCCTGGAACGTTCCTGTAATGAGACCCATTCGCTCCGGTACACCATACCGCCCCTTCTTGGTCCTGATGACCAGGCCTTCATTCTCCATCTCATCCAGGAGGCTTTGCAAGAGCGGTATATCTTCGGTTGGAACATCCAGGACGGTGACAAGCTCCGACAGCATCAGCGGCTTATAGGCTTCTTCCCGCATGAAGGCTAAAATACGGTTTTTTCTTTCTTCCATTATATTCAACGCATCATCTTCCTTTCAGGCTTCCGCCCCGGATTAAAGCAGGAGCGGCTTAACAGCCGCCCATCATTATCATGAATAGCTTTTTCGTTTTTTATTCAGACCCGCACCCGGCAGACTTCGCCCGGTTCATTGCATCAGCCCTGTTTATTTTGCATCCGGGAAGATCAGAAACACATCCTTAACAGCGTCCAGGGCGATTTTGGCAAAGTCCTCCACTGTCAGCCCCAGTTCGCTGCAGGACGCGATGCGTTCCCTGCTGATGTTCTTTTCAAATCCCGGATCGGCATAACATGCCATGATCCTGCCGGTATCCAAGGGGTTTATCGATTTGTCCGGCGTGCCTTGCACACAGGCCATGATCAGTTCAGCCATTGGTGACGCGCAATAAAGTGCCTTGTCAAGCTTTCTTCTTCTGGGAAGACCGTTGGCGGGGTTATGGGCCCTGACGGCATAGGCAATGGTCGGATCGAAGTCCAGGCTTTCCAGAATGTCTCCACCCATCTTCCCATGCAAAGCCATGTTGCCGTTGATTCGCTCCCAGTCGATGTCGTGTACCAGGCCGGTTATCCCCCACATGTCCACGTCCTCGTGAAAGTGCCTGGCCAGGGATCTCATAATCGCTTCAACTGCCAAACTGTGCTGAATCCGCTCCTGACTCTCAATTCTCAGCTGTAAGGCTTCCAACGCCTTTTCGCGTTCCACTATCTTCCTCCAAAACGGTTACTGCTTAAGCTAATTATATCAGAATGGAAATGCCGCGCAATAGCGAAACAGGAAGAACCGTGCATAGGCAAAAAAACTCCTGGTCAACATGATGCTGCATGCTCCTCATTTGATGCATTGATTTTATGCCCGGCGTAGGATACAATTTTAGCCGTGGCGTCGCCACGGCCAGTTCGCAAAATCCTGGCCGGCTTCATCAGGCGACAGACATGTCCATTGATGGAGCCAACCAAAACTACGGAGCTTCCGGCGGCTCAGATGAAGGACCGGCGGCATGGTTTTCCATGCTGAGAAAGGATGAATCATGAAACTGAATACCAGAACCATTGTCCAGGCTGCGCTGATCGCGGCAGTCTACGCTGCAATGACCCTTCTTATCAAACCTCTGGCCTATGGGCCCATCCAGTTCAGGATTTCCGAAGTGCTCACCGTTCTCCCGGCCGTTCTTCCCTCTGCCATCCCAGGTGTCTTTATCGGCTGTATCCTTGCCAATTTCATCGGTGGTTTCGGCATGGTGGACATCGTCTTCGGCAGCCTTGCAACGCTGTTGGCCGGTATATTCACATGGCTCCTGAGAAAGCGCAGAATCCTTCTTCCCCTGCCCCCTGTCGTGTTCAACGGCCTTATCGTGGGAACCTATGTTTACCTGTTATACGACAAGACTTACCCCCTGCCGCTGACCATGCTGTTCATCGCTATTTCGGAAGCCATCATCTGTTATGGTCTCGGCCTGCCCATGCTGTCCTTTATAAAAAAGAACAGGATGATCAGGGAGGCCCTGGGCATTTCCGAGGAATGATCCCGTTTGTTTTTGACTCCTTTGACTGGGTATATATTTACCAGTACAAACTTGCTTCATGGATAAAGGAGCTTTGGAATGAGACGGGTAAGTCTTGATAAGATCCGGGATGACGATGTTTTGGCGCGCACTTTATACGACATAGAAGGCAAGAAATTGCTCGGCGCAGGCGTCAAACTGACACCATCCATCGTTCAGAAACTGCAGGAAAAAGGGATTACAAGCGTTTACATTGAAGATGAAATATCCGAAAACGTAGAAATCCATGGCATCCTGACAGATGAGACCAGGAACCAGGCCAAACTGACCATTCGGAACGAAATGAACCGCCTGGCCACAAAGGGTGAGATAGATTACGCAGCCATCAGCCGCGTGGTGGATCAAATCATGGAGGAAATGCTGTCCAGGAACATCGAGGTCCTGAACGCCAATGACATCCGTACCCAGGATGAGTTCATCTATGCCCACTCCATCAATGTGTGCGTCATGGCCATCGCGTTGGCCACCAAGCTTTCGTTGCCCCAGGCCAAGATCAAAAACATCGCCATGGGGGCCATCATGCACGACATCGGCAAAGCCTTGCTTCCGAAAGAACTGCTCAACAAGAAGGATCCTACCCCCGCCGAACAGGAAGAGATCAAAAAGCATCCCCTGCTGGGGTACCATGTGGTCAAGGATATGGCGGAAGCATCCGCTACGGCCAAAATCACCATTCTCATGCATCATGAGCAGATCAACGGCAACGGTTATCCCATGGGACTTTCGGGGGATTATATCCATTACTCGGCCAGGATCGTCAGCATATGCGACGCATTTGATCAGGCCATAAACGACGGGATCTACAAGAACGTCTACCAGACCACCGATGCGGTGGAATACCTGATCGGAGGCTCGGGTCATATCTTTGACAAATCCCTGGTTGAAACCTTCATCAAGATTGTTCCCATCTACCCTGAGGGAACCATTGTCCTGTTAAGCAATGGCATGTTCGCCATTGTTGTGAAGAATAATCCGGTTTATATGACACGCCCGGTTGTCCATCCCTTTTATAACCCGAAAACCGGGATTCGTTATGATCGTTCCTACATCATCGATCTGCAGTTTGAGCTGTCGCTCAAGATCATTCGTGAAATCAGCATCAATCCCGGGGATATCGGCTAACGCAATCCCGGCCGGCAAACAGCCGACCCGCAATATCTGCCAACATGCAAAGAAAGCCCGGACTGCGATCCGGGCTTTTTGGTTTTTGTCTTTCACTCCGTTTGTCAGAATTTTCTTCCGCCGCCGCCATGGGAACGCCCGCTGCTGCTTCTGTGCGTGCTGCTTCCTCCGCTCCCGCTGCCGGAGCTGCTGCTGATACTGCGCTTGGTAACGGCGGTTCTTATGTAGATGTCACGATTGTCCCTCAACCGGAAAGAATCCCCCACCAGGTAGGTGGCTGGGGTTGTGGTTTTCATGGTCTTGTTCTGGGCAGCCATACCGAGCACCGCAAGTCCGGCCACGATGAATGAAATGAAGAGAAGCCCCGGGATATGATAAGCCGCTTTCTGAAAACCGTGCGACGCGTAATATTCCGCTTTTTTCAGGAAGATTCTTGCGGCCGTATAAAACTGATCGTTACTTAAGGGAAGCTCCATCTCGTCGAGTATATCATCAATGGCCGCATCGGTGAAAGCCGTTATCCCTCTTCCGGTGGTGGAGATCCAGACCTCCCTGATATCCATGTTGATGAGAAGCAGGACGCCGTCGTAATTGGGTCCGTACCCAAACCCGTTGTAGTCGAAAAAGTCATCCGCATAGGCCATGGAGGATTTGCCCAAGGTGTCCTCGGTGGTGACCAACACAACGTCCATCTTCTTTTCCGAAGCTATTTTTTGGGCCCATTTCCTGAGTTCCCGCTCTTCTTCCTCGGTAAAAAGATCCGCATCATCATACACCTTCAGCGAAGTATCAATATCGGCGTAAGCCTGTCGGACTTCCCCGGACAGGGAGTACGACACACGGTCCATCATGGCATTGGCGGCCTCATAGTAATTGCCGTCGAAATAGGGATCCAGTATGGCGTCCAGAACATCGTCCACATCCAAAATCTGGATGGCCTTTCCCCGATAGGTGATCCAGGGCATCCCGCTTTCCATATCCATTAAAAACAGGATGCCATCGGCATTCTTTCCGTAGCCGAATCCGTTTTGGTCATAGAAATCGTCCGCATAATCGATATAGGTTTTGCCACCGGTATCTTCGGTGGTGACCACAACCACATCAAACCGGTGCATTTGGGCTATCTCCCGCGCCCGTTCCATGAGGGCGTTTTCTTCATCCCCGGTTAACAGATCCGCGTAGTCATACACCTTCAGTTCGGTGTCCAGACCAAATGCAGGGAGTGTCCCCAAAAGCAAGGACAGTACGAGCAGGGTTACCACAAACAGCTTTCTCACAGGTAATACACCCCCGAAGCGATGAAAAGGATGGTAAATACCGCGGCCGCGATGCCGCAGAACCATGCAATCGCTCTTTTTATGCTGATGGGAAGCTTTCCCACCACTTTGCCCGTCTGCCCGTTCATGGCAAACAGGTATTTTTTATCCCCATGCTTGTACATCAGCATCCATACCGGCAAAAGGGTGTAATGGGCCTTCCTGCTTTTGATGCGCACTTCCTGATGGGTAACCTGGACCGCATCATAGCCTTTCGCAGTCGTCATCAGCTGCGCGACGGCGTCGTTGGCTACTTTTTCCTTGACGCGCGGCCATACGCCTTCCTTGTCCACGTCGTACTTTTCGGCCAGGTAGCCGGAGAGGTAGGACATGTCAAAATGCACCATCTGGCTATAGTCATAGGGCTCCAGAAGGTCCATGGTCTTATCTTCCATTTTTGACGACCCGTCGGCGGGAATGCCCGCAAAGCTCATGTCCCCATCCCTGTATAGTTCGTAATACTTGGTTTCGGTGTGCTCATAATTTCCCGAGCGCCAGCGCCTGATCTTCTGCGCATTGGCACGCAGGGTTGCCGAAACCGAGCAGTCATACAGCCAGAAGGGCACATACATCCCCGTAATCTTCTCCAACTGCGGCTTGGATTTGAAATCGGGCGGAACGAGGGGCTTTCTTTTGCACCAGTTCAGGAAAGCCTTCTGCGCCGCCTCTTTGCTGATTTTGAACGGAATGACCTGTGATGGACGGTATTCGCCCGACAACCGTGCTGGAATAATGGTGGGATTATGGCAGAATACGCAGAAGGTTGCGGCTGTTGTGGCATCGGTCACGATTTCCGCACCGCAGTCCGGGCATCTGTAGGCCCGCGCGTTCCGGTTGAACTCCTCGTCCACTTGCTCATGGACATGTTCCTCTGCGCTTACCTGCTCCGGCTCTTCGGGCTTCTCCAGGTCAGGATTCGTTTCCTTCTGTGAGGCAAGGTACGCCTCAAGTGTCTGTTTATCAAAGGTTCCCAGGCAGAACTTGCATTCCCATCTCTGCCTGTCTGCATCAAAGGTGAGAGATGCCCCGCAATGGGGGCATTTGTACACCACTACCGACATGAAACCACACACCTCTCGGTACCATTCTCAAGGGTCCATGCTTCAGATCATGTCCTGTTCGTTGAACGGATCGCCGCATTCCGGGCAGAACTTCGGCGGATTAGCGGGATCAGCCGGCTGCCAGCCGCATTTATCGCACTTGAAGGTCTTTGCCTGGGTTTCCGGCTTCTTGCTGCCGCACTGGGGACAGAACTTTCCGGTGTTCACCGAACCGCAGGAGCATTTCCATGAGCCGTCGGCCGCCTTGGGCTTACCGCAATTGATGCAGAACTTGCCGCTGTTGCTTGTACCGCAGGAGCATACCCAGGTTTCCCCACCTGCAGGCTGAGCCTGCTGGGATTGTTGGGCCTGCTGCTGCATTTGCTGCTGCATCTGGAACTGGTTTGTCTGCGATGCGGCACTCATGAATGCCCCGCCGGTCTGCATGGCCATGCCCAGCCCCAGGAAACCTGTCATGGCGCCGGCATTATTGGAAGCCGCAGCCTTAATGCTGTCCGCAATGGTGGTTTGGACATAAGTTTCCCTGAGCTCCGGTTTGGCCATCATGCCGACCTGGTTGTACCTATCGATCAGCTTTCTGGAGTTTTCATCATAGGAAATGCTGTTTATTCCGACCGATTCAATAAGCATGCCCCGCTTTTCGGTCCATGTGTCGTCCAGGACGTCGGCCATGTATTTGGCCAGCTCCATACCCTTGGATGTCACATGGGAAATCCTGATGCCGTCCGCGGACATCTTGTTGATGGATGCCTGAAGGGCCGTGAGGAATTCCGAGAGGTATAGCTTATGTATATCGGTGATTTCAACCCTGTCCCTGTTCTTGGGGATGGCTTCCGCGTAGAACTTCAGAGGATCCACAATGCGGATGGAGAAATATCCGTGGCAACGCAGGAACAATTCGGCGTTGTAGAAGGTATCAAAATAGTTGACAGCGTTGACGGTACCAAAGGGGATGTTCTTGATCTCCTGCAGATTGATGAAGATGACCTTCTGGGCATAAGGCGTCGTTCCTCCGAATTTTATCCTGCCGAAGGTTTCCTTGAGCGCCTCGCCGAACTGCCCGTTGAAAAGGGAGGGAGAGGTCTTGTTATCCACCTTGTAGTACCCCGGCTCGGCGGTGTAGTCTATCACCTTGCCCCCATCGGTCAGTATCATGAACTGGTTGGGATAGACGTGGATGATGGAACCGTCGGTCACAATATTGTCGGTTCCCTTGAGGTTACGGTTGCGCTTATCGGTCCGGACCTTCACACCGGTGGTCATGACGGTTGTATCGCTCATATCTCCCGCCTCAAAGACTTCCAGCCACTGGTCGGCAAGACCGCCCCGCACTGCTTCAAATGCCGCTCTGATAATTCCCATAATCCCATCTCCTTCCCATGGTTTCGGATGCTCGCATCAAAACGAATGACCGGCTGCCTGAACCGGCCGATCATGTCATTGCAAACGATTTACAAATACTGTTACCATTCTACTTCATACCTTTAAGGAAAGTCAATGCCATGTTACTTTGCCCATTATCGGCAAACCGTTCCAGGACGCCATTTGGTCCCATTCAGGGCCTCTGTTTCCTTCAGGCAGCAAAAAAGGCTCTGTTCAAGCAGAGCCTTCCATGATTCATCCTGTTATATGGCCATGCCTGCCCGCAGGGCTTCCATCTCCTGGGGTATCAGGTGATGCTTGCTTTGGGGCAGCACACCGTACAGGGCTTTTTCAAAGCTTTCCGGCGTGATGATGCCGGTCTCCTTTATCAGCTTTCCCATCAGGTAAATGTTTGAGAAAGCCTTGTTGCCTGCATCGGTGGCCATCAGGGTAGCCGGCAGGCCGAAATACCGGATGTCGGTCCTCGTCGGTTCGCGCTTTACCAGTGAACTGTCGGCGATCAGGACACCATCCTTTTTCAGATAGCGCTCAAACTTCTCCATGGATGGGTTGTTCATGACAATCAGCGCGGAACATCTGTTGAGCACCGGTGAAGCAATGGGGTCTTCCGAGACCACCACCATGCAGTTGGCCGTTCCGCCGCGCATCTCAGGGCCATAGGACGGGAAGAAGGAGACTTCCCTTCCATCCAGCATCCCTGCATAGGCTATCAGTCTTCCGGCAGACAGGATACCCTGGCCGCCGAAACCTGCGATGATCACTTCATGAAGAAACATGGGTTACACCTCCAGATCCTTTCCCGCATACACACCAAGCGGATAGTATTCCAGCATTTCGTTCTTGATACGGTCAAGGGCTTCCAGAGGCGTCATACCCCAGTTGGTGGGACAGGTGGAGAGCATCTCGACAAGCGAGAATCCCTTTCCTGCTATCTGTACCTTAAAGGCTTTCTTTACGGCCTCTTTTGCCTTTTTGATATGCTTGATGTCGTGAAGCGAAACCCGTTCGATATAGGCCGGGCCGGAAAGCGTGGCAAGCATTTCGCAGACCCTGATGGGAAATCCGTGTTCCTTGGGATCCCGTCCATAAGGCGTGGTGGTGGTCACCTGGCTGAGCAGGGTCGTAGGCGCCATTTGCCCGGAAGTCATGCCATAGATGGTATTGTTGATGAAGATGACGGTGATGTTCTCGCCCCTGGCCGCGGCATGGACGATTTCCGCCGTTCCTATGGCAGCCAGGTCGCCATCACCCTGGTATGTAAACACAATATTATCGGGCAGGCTCCTCTTCACGCCCGTAGCCACCGCCGGGGCTCGTCCGTGGGGAGCCTGGATCATGTCGCAGTTGAAATAGAAATAGTTGTTGTAGGAACATCCCACCGAGGAGATCCCCACAGTCTTTCCTTCAATGCCCAGTTCGTCCAGAGCCTCGGCAACCAGCCTGTGAGCAATGCCGTGGGTGCATCCGGGGCAATAGTGCATGGGTATATCGACCAATGCATGCGGCCTGTCAAAAACAACAGCCATCGCAATCTCTCCTTTCCAAAACCTTCACTTGGGGTCAGTTGGCCCTGATCTCCCTGATCTTGGCCATGATGTCGTCCACCTGAGGAATCATGCCGCCCATTCTTCCTGTAAAGTAAACGGGCTTTCTGCCACCTACCGCCAGCATGACATCCTCAAGCATCTGCCCCGAACTCATCTCTACGGTCAGGAATGCCCTGGGCTTGTCGATAACCTGTTCAAAGGCTTTCGTGGGGAACGGCCACAGGGTAATGGGACGCAAGAGCCCGACCTTGATGCCTTCCTCTTCCGCCACCTTGATGACATTCTTGACGATGCGCGCCACAGATCCATAGGCGACAATGATGATCTCTGCGTCATCACAGTGGTACAGCTCATACCGCTGTTCTTTCTCGGAAATGATCCGGTACTTCTCCTGAAGTCCTCTGTTCCATTGTTCCAGTACGGCGGGATCCAGATGGATGGAGGTGATGACGTTGTGTTCCCGTTTCATACCATGACCGTTTGTGGCCCAAGACTTGTCTGCCTGAACAATGGGCTCCTCATCGCGGAACTTGACCACTTCCATCATCTGACCAAGGATACCGTCTCCGAGGATCATGGCCAGCATCCTGTATGTATCAGCCAGGTTAAAGGCGTCCACCGTCAGTTCGTACATCTCCTGAACGCTGGAAGGCGCAAGGACGATCATGCGGTAATCGCCATGGCCGCCGCCCTTGGTAGCCTGGAAATAGTCGCTCTGGGAAGGCTGGATGCCGCCCAGGCCGGGACCTCCGCGCATGATATTGACCACAACTGCCGGCAACTGGGCGCCGGAAGCATAAGAAATACCCTCCTGCTTCAGGCTTATGCCAGGGCTGGACGATGATGTCATGACGCGCTTGCCCGCCGATGCAGCGCCATATACCATATTGATGGCCGCTACTTCACTTTCAGCCTGGAGGAAAACGCCTCCCACCTTGGGCATTTTTTTGGCCATGTAATGGGCGATCTCTGTCTGAGGCGTGATGGGATAACCGAAATAGTGGCGGCATCCCGCACGGATCGCGGCTTCCGCAATAACCTCATTGCCTTTCATCAGAAGTTTTTCTCCCATTCCCGGTTACCTCCTCACTTCTCAACCTTAATCACGCAATCGGGACAAATGGTGGCGCAGAACGCACAGCCAATGCATTTGTCCATCTCCACGACCTCTGCGGGGAAATAGCCATGGGCGTTGATCTTCTCTCTGTTTTCACGGATTATCTGCTTAGGACACACTTGAATGCACAGGCCGCAGCCCTTGCACCGGTCCTCCCTGAATGTTACTCTGGCCATATGTAACTCCTTCTTACCATAGGTCTTTAAATAACTTTTTATATTATAGCACTAATTGATGGAATTTCAAAAGGAAAGGAGCTGTTTTGCGCTTCAGGTTAATAAGAAAGGTGACTGCTCCTTTGGATTTTTTCCGGAATTTTTGCGTTCAACCGTTGATAGTAAAGGATGACTTCTCCCGCCGCCTCTGTCCCTGTCATCGCCAATTCGGCACGTTCCCTGGATATTTCAATTGTCATAAAATGTGCGATAATAATAATCTTCGCTGTTCTTGTTGAACACCTGAGAACATAGAGCTTCACCTGGAAAAGGTTCAATCAATATACTTGATAATGCCCTTCCCAAGCACTTTGCCTCCAAAGTTAAGCTTAAACTCATAATTATTCTTCAGCGTTCCTTTAATCTCTTCAAACTTATCGCCATAAGGCAACTGGATGATTACCTCATGCCATTCACCTTTAGGCAAAACGGGCTTATCGCTTAATACTCTTGATGCTATCAACACACCGTCCATGTTGAAGGAGGGCATCATTCCGGACCAGCCATCTCCCGGCATGGCGCCGCCATTTTCTTCAAACAGGTAAATATCTGCAATAAATTCCAGCAATTCCTTCACCTCATTCATGTTTTTTCTCTATACCCGTTCAAGGACTTCCTGGACGATCCGCATCAATACTGAATGTGCCTCCGCTGTTCAAGTTTCGTCGTAAATCCCTCCCTTATCAGTATATCTTATTTACAGAAAAAGGAAACATTCAAATTGCAATCCGCTGCAGGGCGGGGACATAATCAATAAACTAAAAAACTCTTGCGATTGCATTGAAGATTTTCAATATTTCTGGTATAGTCAAATTATAATGACATTTTTTTAACAACTCGCTTCACAACTTGCTTCTGCCGCACGGGACGGATTATAAGACATGGCAAGATTTGCTGCAATTAAGGAGAATGCTGTATTTAAGGGGGCATAAGCAGCAGAGGATTGTTTTCTCCATAATTCTTTGCTGTTTAAAATTTTAATCTTGCTGTTTAGGGGGGCAGTCTATGTTTAAGTTCAATTATGAAGCAGGTGCTTCAGATCTTGCGGTGTGGCTTGTCTGGCTAATTGTGTTTGCGGCTCTGTTCCTGCTTAACGAGTTGACCAGGCGTAATAAATGGGTGGGCCTTTTTTGCTTTGTGGGATTGCCGGCAGTCCTGAGCATATTATGGTTTACCGTCCTGAAGGATAAAACCTATACCGACTGGTTCCATATCGCAAAAGTGTATTCCGCAACGGCCGGATGTATCGGCTTCTGGTGCATCAGGCATTTACGCGGCAAGAACAGGAAGACCGGAAAGGAATGGCGCCTGGCCGACAACAGGATAGCCCTGTGCTTTCCGCCCCTTATCCTTGCCATCAACATTTTTGAAGCCGTTGCCCGGGATATTCAGATCGGCATCCAATATCCGAATGGCGGAATCCTTGCCGACGGCTCAATGTATGTATTGGGCGGTCCGTGGAACTTTATGAACGCCGCAGCAGGTGTTTTGAACGTCATCACCATCACCGGATGGTTCGGCATATGCCTCCGTAAGGAGACAGAAAAAGACAAGAGCAAGGACATGCTGTGGCCCGACATGCTGTGGTTCTGGATTGTCGCCTATGATTTATGGAACTTTGCGTACACCTACAACTGCCTGCCGGGACATTCCTGGTACTGCGGATTTGCATTGCTTCTTGCGCCGACTGTCTGCGCGTTCACCGTCGGAAAGGGAGCATGGCTTCAGCACAGAGCCCATACTTTGGCCCTGTGGTGCATGTTTGCGCAGACCTTCCCGGCATTCATTGACGAAGGCAAATTTGCGGTGGCTTCCTCATACAATGAAGTGCCGCTGTTCATCGTCAGCTTATTGGCTCTGCTCTCCAACATTGCGGTCCTGGTTTACATGATTTACAAGGTTGTCAAGACAAAGCGCAATCCGTACAAAGGCGAGCTTTATACCGATTTGAGAGGGTACCAGCAAATAAAAGCGTTGGCTGAATAAAGATTTGGTCAGATCAATATGTTTGGCAAGCCGCAATAAAGGGGTGTCTTGAAGGCATGAGACACCCCTTCTTTTTACTTCATGTTTCCTTGGGCTTAAACCGTTATTTCAACCAGGTTTCCTTCAATACCGACAATGCAGCTTTCATAATAACCGTCTCCGGTCGTCCTCGGGCCGCTCACGATCTCATACCCGTCATCCCTGAGCCGTTTCGTCAAGGCATCCACGGCATCCCTGCTTCCCACGGAAAACGCAATGTGGGCATAGCCTGTCCTTGCCAGTCCCTTTTTATCATCGGTCATTCCCGGCTTATTCATGATTTCCAGCCTGGCGCCGTCTTCAAAGCTTAAGAAATAGGAACGGAAACCGGTTTTCGGGTTATGATACCCGTCATTGGAAATGGCATTGAAATATCTTACAAAGAAGTCTCTTGCCGTTTCCAAATCATTCACATACATCGCGATATGTTCTATCCTCATGCTCACTTCCTCCTGCGGAATTCATGCCTCTTCTTCTCAATCACTTTGAATCTATGAAGCGAAGGTTACGCTTCTTGAAATAAAACACCGAAACCAGTATCAGACCGGCAATCTGTGCGACAAGAGCCCGTGAGACCTGAAGTTCGTCAATGCCTGAAACGGTCCCCACATGCAAAAAATTGAGGATCGTTTCGCCATTATACCAAAAATATGATCAAAAAACAAACGGAATCAATGGGCGAAATGCGTTTTGTCCTTGATTCAGATTCATGGAAAACGGATACACCGAAAGGATCCTTGACGAAAGCATTCAAAGCAACAGAAAGGCCTCCTGTGGCTTTTTATTATGATTCCAACAGGAAGCCTCGTATACGCAATCAAATAATTCCCCGTTTTTCATGCATGGGCAAAAGCACTCATGCGATAACACTCTGCAGGTTCTCACTGGAAGCCTTGATATTCTGCATCAAATGATTCATGTCCTCAATGTTGGCATTTTGCTCTTGCAGCGTCGCCAGCAGTTCTTCCGTTGCGGCAGTATGGGCCTCGGAAATAGCGGCTATGCTTTCCGCCTCTTTATCGATGCGTGAGAACAGATCGGCAACATTTTCGATTCTGCTGAACTCATCCGCGATGTAACTATCAATGTCCCTGAAGGCTTCGCGAATCGAATCGAAAGTCTGATTGACCGTGCTGACAACCTTCTCGCCGTCCTGTGCCGCTGTCTGCACCCTGCTGACTTCTTCCAGCACATGCTTTGTTTTTTCCTTAATCTGATGGATGATTTGATTAATCTGGTTTACCGTTAATGCGCTCTGTTCAGCCAGCTTTCTGACTTCATCGGCCACAACGGCAAAGCCTTTTCCCGATTCTCCTGCCCTGGCTGCTTCAATGGCCGCGTTCAGAGCGAGCATATTGGTCTGCTCGGCAATTTGTGTGATTCCTGACAGGAAATCGTTGATCTCATCCACATTGTCGTTCAGTTCCTGAACGGTTTCAACGGATTGTGCAACCGCTCCGTTAATCATCTCCATCTGCTTGTCCATGACGCCTATTTTGTCAGACCCGTCAGATACAAGCTTGCTGGCGGTCGTGGACACGCTCTTCAGCTGGTTTGAAAACTCTGTCAGCTCGGATACCTTTTTGTATGCCTCTTTTATCATATGGTTAATCTGAGAAACGCTCCTGTTCTGGTCTACAATCCCTGCGGTTATATCCTGGGTGGCTGATGTAATGGAATCGCTTATCGCGCGGACCGTATTCAGATTCTCAGTGCCCTTGGATATATCGCCGTTTAAAACCTCTGTGCTTGATTTTATGGCTTCAACGGCCTTTTGCAGATCAGCCAGCAGCTTTCTGGACTGCTCCCCACTGTCGCTGGCCTCCAGTACCAACCGCTTGCCGGTTCTCACCAGCATGAACAACACAAATGTTATCAATATCTGGAGAATGTCTGCAAACAGAAAATCAGCTGTGGCTGCACCTTGGGTCATAAAATGTATGATGAGCGTAACCGCGTTAATGATAATGCCAACGACAAGAAACGTCCATTGGTTCAGGTACAGCGCAGTCACACTGAGAGGCAGCATAGCCAGAACATAAACGCTTTCGCCTGACATGGTCAACAGCATGGGAAGCACCTGCAGCAGAGCGGATGCCACCAGCACATAACTTGCAGCAGTCTCTTTCTTTTTCAGCCGCAAAAATAACGCCAGGAAAGCTGACAGTATGGTCACCGCCAAAGGAATGATGCTTTCAGAGATTGTTTTCGTCGCTATCCCAGCGATCAGCATCACAAAGCCCAGTGCAAAGAAAGCCCAGTTCAATACTTTGTTGATCCTGCTCACATGTCTGAACAAAGAATTATCCTGCATACATCTGCCCCCTTCTGAAGCGCTCGAGAAGATCTCAAGTCGTCTTTTCATGTATACGCTTATACTTTACCATCCAAACAGGGGACATTAACATCATGTGCAGAGAAAATTGCATTGTTCCGGCACATCAGCGTTCCTTGTGCTTTGCTTTCTTCTTTTCCTGGCGGAGGATATACTTGCGTTCCTGCCTCTTTCTGCTCACGGCTTTTTTTCTTTCGCTCCATTTTGCTTTGTTCGTACTGCAGTTTTAAAGCTTGCTGCGCTTTCGTGCCAATCCCCCTGTTCTCCAGTTGCCGGTTGATCTCCCGCTGCATGCGCTTTGGGCTGATCTTGGGTTTCTCTGTCCCGTCGACTTTAATCGGCGGGCTGAGTTTCAGGTTGTGCCAGTTTCGAAGCAGAAAATCATATACCTCGTAATCCTTGGGCTCTGCTCCAAAGGTTATCTTGCAAACCTCAGGCATGTCACTTTGACACGCTCGTACAGGCCTATCCAGAAAGGATCTTCGAGCAAAACGGTGAAACTGCTTCTTATTGCCATTAATTCACCCTTCTCTGAACTGGCGCTCAAAATTGTCAAGCCACTGCAGGAGGGAACGATAAAGGAGCCTCTGCTGGTGGAATATGGTTCTTCCGACAAGCGGGATATCGGCATATTCTTTGGCATATTGCTCATTCTTTTGGGATGAGGCCAAAATGCTTTCACGCAACTTACTCACCAAATCCAGGGCCTGTTCCTTATCAATCTTGTTCAGGTTGGTGATGACCACATTGAAATCAAACAGGAAGGATATTTGCTGGCTGACGTAAGATTCCATGAGTTGGTCAAAATAGGCCTGCCCTTTTTCAGTGATCGAATACACCGCTTTATCTGCAAACCTGTCCCCCTTGACAATGTCGCATTTAAGATAACCTTCCTGATGGAGTTGGATGACTTTCCGGTATACCGATGGGACGCTTATCTTTGTCCACCTTGGATAATGATGATACTCCACATCCTTTTGCAGGTCATAGGCACTCTGGGGTTTTTCTATTACCATGCCGAGTATGGCCAGATCGATAGCTGACATGAGCATGCCTCCTTTTGCTATCAACAATAGTACTATTATTGATAGTAAAAGTCAACACAATCAGCCCAAGTAAACATTTTCATTATGCCAAGTTAAGAATTCTTTTGATGGGAGTTCCTCTGCTCTGTTTGGTAAGACTAAAAGTCTTTGACCATGGAATTGATAGTAAATGCGACCATTCCCATAATCCTCTTTAATTCTTTTGCTGACTTCAACCCTATAATCCGGCGCAATTGTCAAATATCCTTCATCAAAAAGTTTATGTATATCTGAACGAAGCAAAACACCGTTTTGAACATGATGGGGACCATCTTTGGAATATGGTTTGATATGTGCTGCTTCTAATACGGGAAGTGTTTTCTCTCCACTTATTGCACAACGTCTTTGATAGGCATCAGTGACTAACACTCTAAAAGCGCCTTGGCCTATTCGATGTCTTACAAGTATACGTTGATAACGCGCTTCGCCGTTTTCCTTCACTACACCTTCTCCAACTACTATTTGCTCTGATATTGCTTTTCTTTCGAGTCTTTTACATACTTCCAGAAAGAGACGCTTACCTTCACCTTCTTCTGTATCCATGATTTTTCCAACTACTGTATTAGAAGGCCAATTTTCCGGCTGAACTATCCAGTCTTTCTCCTCAAAGAAGAAAGGTTCTGTGAGTATAATGCAGCCTACGTATGGATTTGCGAGATCTATTCTGTTTTTTTCCCTATATCTCCGTAATCTTTCTGAAAACTCTTCATAACTTGATGTGCCGTTTTTCTTTCCAAATGCCTCCCAAGCCAACGATATTGGCAGCAATGAGTACTTTACAAAAAAGCCACCTCCAACAATGGCATAATACGGCTTTTTAAGCTTGAATATAAATAAATCATTGGGTTTTAGTGCTTTAAATGCTGTACTGCCTGGTCGCCAAAAGTTAACTTCCTCGTATCTTTCTGATTTTAGTGTGCAATACCAATCATAATCGGTTAAGCCAACAAACATAGTGCCCATAAACTGTTCACCCAGAAAATAATCCAATTTTCTCGGTAGCCAAAACTCCATTATGGGTTAGGAGGTGTTTGGATATTATAAATCAAAAATTGTCGTTCACTTAACCAAGGTGCGTTCTTCATAACGTATCTGCATCTATTTTTTTCTTTAAATAATCAGCAAGGGTGTCGACTATATTTCTATCAGTTTCCATAAGGTACTTAACAATTATTTCAACTAGATCTTCTCGCTCTTTCCTTATTGCTTTAAGTTCATTAATTAAATAACCATATAATGTTTTTCCATCAGTATCCTTTGAAATATCAGTTTCAGCCTTATACTTTTGCAAGATTGATGATAAAGGTTTTCTTTGAAATAGATAATTATCTAGTTTTTTTACCAGCTGACTATCTACATTAATGATTAACTTCTCCTTTAAATATTTCTCTAAACTACTAATTGGTAGATAATCAGGATTGATATATTTATATTTTTTATTATTTGCCATAAAGGCCGGTACATCTCTTTCGATGTCTTTGTCAAGTATTAGTATTATTTTAGTATTTTTCAATAGCAATCTAGAAGAAATAACATCATGCGCAAGCATTATAGTATTTGTCCAGCCTCCAGTTGGCAAAACTTTAATACGGATATTATTGATGAAATCTTTTTCTAGCAAAATTCTTTCTATAATGCATTTCGCAACATCATCTTCAACAAAGATGACAACATCTATACCATAACCGTCATCACTATACAAATTCCGAGTTGCATAAGCAGGATAACAAGGATTAGATACTGAAATTGAGCCATCGATTTGCTTAGTCAAATAGTAAATATTCTGTGGTTTGATCCCTCTAATTAACTCAATTGAATGAGTTGAGAAAAATATGGATAGATCCAATTCATTAGATATCTTTTGCAAAAAGTATACTAGACGTCTTAATGCAGAAGCATGAAGAGCAAGTTCTATCTCATCTAAGAATATAATACATGGCCGTCCATCATTATGAGCTATCCTTTTTTTTCGTACTATATTAAGAGAATGTAAAATACTAATAAGCAGATTCTCTCCAGTAGACATTCTAGCTTGACTAATATAATTTCCTCCTGGTAATTTATAAAAGTATGGTTCACCAGAAAGGCCTTTTTCTCTTGCCACCTCTTTTTTTACCACATATAGATTGTCATATTTATTAGGATCATCATGTAGAATAACCCCCAAATTAACCCTAATAAATTCATCAGCTAAGATCATATCAACACTAGATAATCTATCAAGAATACGTATAACAGAAAAAGAAGTATCTTTAAATCTATTGATTAAGTCTATATAATGGTGTAAAAAGAAGTTGAGCCAAAGCTCACACCTCGGTTAAAATATAAGTTGCCCAACAAATACCAAACCGAGGAGGATGAACCATGGCTCAGTTTAATATTACAATAACCGAGGAACTTTTGCACGGACTT
>ENA-OWOZ01000533-OWOZ01000533.1-bioreactor-metagenome-genome-assembly--contig:-NODE-533-length-47023-cov-3.885400_pt1 | contig 47023 bp, 53 predicted proteins | sample MGYA00238140_ERZ651804 | MGnify/ENA primary metagenome ERZ651804 (study PRJEB26910, sample SAMN07631232) | bioreactor metagenome | isolation source: Switchgrass digestor | place: USA: Dartmouth...
TTTTTTTCAAGCAGAAGACGGCATACGAGATCACTGTGTGACTGGAGTTCAGACGTGTGCTCTTCCGATCTTATTTCTGGAGGAACAACGGAAATTTTAAAAGTACAGGTGAAAAATAGTGATGTATTGAAATTTAATATCGAAAAACTAGGTGGTACTACGGATTTACATGCCGGCCAATTTGTGGATCGGATTGGTGTTCGGATGGGCCTAAGCTTTCCTGCCGGGCCTAAATTGGAACTATTAGCTCAAGAAAGTACTAATCCCTGCCGGCTTCCGTTGGCTGTAGACGGTTTAAAAGTAAGTTTTTCCGGGCCGGAAAGTCATGCTCAACGTTTATTAAATAAAGGTGAAAATTATGCTGATGTGGCCAGAGGAGTAGAAATATGTCTCTTGAAGTCGTTACAAAAGATAATTGAGAATGCTCATGCTGACACAAAAATTGATGTATGTTTATTAGTCGGAGGGGTTGTCAGTAATCAATATATAAGGTCCGGTTTAAGCACCGGTTTGCAAAGAAAAGGGAAAAATTTTGACCTTTATTTTGCCAGTCCAAGATTTAGTAGTGATAATGCTGTAGGGGTAAGCCTTATTGCAAAAAGTATATTTACTAAGGGAGGTATTACCAATGAATAAGATAATAAAACAGGAAAAACTGGCTGAGAATCTTTTTCTGCTAGAAGTTGAGGCACCTCAGTTAGCACGAAAAGCGAAAGCCGGTCAATTTGTAATTGTCAGAATTTCGGAAAAAGGAGAGAGAATCCCCTTAACTATTGCTGATTATGATCTTAATGCGGGCACCATCACTTTAATTTTTCAAGTAGTTGGACTTACTACCAAAAAAATGAGTTTATTAAAAACCGGTGATTATCTTTTAGATTTAGTCGGTCCTTTAGGTGAACCCAGTGAAATAGAAAATTACGGTACAGTTGCTTGTATCGGCGGTGGAGTTGGTATTGCGCCAATTTATCCCATAGCCAGGGCTTTAAAGAAAGCCGGTAATAAAGTTATTTCTATTATAGGTGCCAGAAATAAAGATTTGCTATTTTGGAAAGACAAGATGGCCGAAGTCAGCGATGAACTTTTAATTGCTACCGATGACGGCAGTGAAGGCCATAAAGGTTTTGTTACCGATGTCTTAAAAGAGGTCATGACCAAAAACTCCTTGGAGCGAGTTTGGGCAATTGGACCCATGATCATGATGAAAAACGTGGCCGAAGTAACCAGACCTGAGAAAATAAAAACTATTGTTAGCCTAAATCCCATTATGGTTGATGGCACCGGGATGTGTGGAGCCTGTCGGGTTTCCGTTGGTGAAGAAACAAAATTTGCCTGTGTGGACGGTCCCGAATTTGATGGTCATCAAGTGGATTTTAATCTAGCTATGCGCAGGGCAGCTTTCTATAAGGATAAGGAAAAATTAGCCCTTGAACATTATAATTGTCAATGCGGAGGAGGTAGCTGTAAATGCCAGTAAAAAAACCTCGTAATCCTATGCCTAGCCAGGATCCCAAGGAAAGAAAACAAAATTTTAGAGAAGTAGCTTTAGGGTATGATGAACAAACTGCTCAAAGGGAAGCTGAAAGGTGTTTGCAGTGTAAAAATCCTTTATGTAAACAAGGCTGTCCCGTAGAAGTGGATATCCCTGAATTTATTAAAGAAGTAGTTGCAGGTAATTTTCAAAAAGCTGCTGAAATAATAAAAAACAAAAATAATTTGCCTGCTATTTGTGGCCGGGTTTGTCCCCAGGAAAGTCAATGTGAATATAAATGTATATTAGGTAAAAAAGGTGAACCGGTGGCTATCGGCAGGCTGGAAAGGTTTGTAGCTGACTGGGAAGCCCAAAAAGTTACATCGGAAATAAATCCTGTAGAATCTACCGGGAAAAAAGTAGCCGTTATTGGGGCAGGACCTGCGGGTTTAACCTGTGCCGGTGATTTAGCCAAATTAGGTCATGAAGTTACTGTTTTTGAAGCACTGCATACTCCTGGAGGAGTTTTAATGTATGGTATTCCCGAATTCCGTCTGCCTAAGGCAGTAGTTAAACGGGAAATTGAATATATTGAAAAATTAGGAGTAAAAATTCTCACTAATACTGTTATTGGTAAAATGTACACCATTGATGAATTAATGAAAGAAGAAGGTTTTGACGCAGTATTTATCGGTACCGGTGCAGGCTTACCATATTTTATGAATATTCCAGGGGAAAATCTGAACGGTATTTATTCAGCCAATGAATTTTTAACTAGGACTAATCTAATGGGTGCATATGATTTTCCGCATACTGATACACCTATTAAGGTGGGGAAAAAAGTAGCCGTAATCGGAGCAGGTAATGTGGCAATGGATGCTGCAAGGACTGCTTTGCGTTTAGGTGCTGAAGAGTCTTATATTGTATATCGACGTTCTCGGGCTGAAATGCCGGCGAGAAGAGAAGAAATTGAACATGCCGAAGAAGAAGGAGTTAAGTTCCATTTACTGATCAGCCCAATAGAATTTAAGGGTGATGAAAATGGAAACGTAACAAAAATGGTTTGTCAAAGATTTGAATTAGGGGAACCTGATGCCTCCGGCAGAAGGAAACCTGTAGCCATTCCCGGTTCTGAATTTGAAATGGAAATAGATACGGTGGTTATGGCCATTGGACAAGGACCTAATCCTTTAGTACCCGCAAGCACTCCCGACCTGGAATTAACTAAAAAGGGAAATATTATAGCTGACCCTGAAACCGGTTCAACCTCAAAACCAGGAGTTTTTGCCGGTGGAGATATTGTTACAGGGGCAGCAACGGTAATTTTAGCTATGGGAGCAGGTAAAAAAGCGGCCAGAGCCATTCATGATTATTTAACTAATAACAGCTAAACAGTTAGCAAAAAGTTAGGTGCACATAAATGTCTATAAATATAAATTTTTTTACAGTAAAAGAAGTTAACATGTATATAAAGAATCTCCTTCAAGGGGATTCTTTATTGGCAAATATATGGGTTAAGGGAGAAATATCTAATTTTAAAGCACATAGTTCCGGGCATCTTTATTTCACTTTGAAGGATGAATCAGGAACTCTTAGATGTGTTATGTTCAGGAGTAGGGCACAAAGGCTGCAATTCCAACCTACTCATGGGATGGAAGTTCTTAGTCGAGGCTATGTATCTGTTTTCGAGCGCGACGGTCAATATCAGTTATATGTAGAGGAAATGTTGCCTGCAGGTGCGGGAGCTCTCCATTTGGCCTATGAACAGCTAAAAGAAAAATTAAGTAAGGAAGGACTTTTCGACCAAACAAAAAAGAGGCCCCTTCCTTTTCTGCCCCAATCCATAGGTATTGTTACATCTTTAACCGGTGCGGCACTAAAAGATATGTTGACAATTATTAAAAGACGTTTTCCCGGAGTTACAGTTTTGATAGTGCCGGCTATAGTTCAGGGAAAAGAGGGGCCCCCTTCTATTTGCCGGGCTCTGGATAGGGTTTACCAGGAGCCGGTGGATGTAGTGATCGTAGGGCGTGGCGGTGGTTCCTTAGAAGAATTATGGTGTTTTAATACAGAGGAAGTTGTTCGAAAAATCAGTGAAAGTCCCATACCTATTATCAGTGCTGTCGGTCATGAAACAGATTTTACTTTAGCCGATTTGGCCGCCGATTGTAGAGCGGCAACTCCTTCTATGGCTGCGGAGTTAGTAGTTCCCATAAAAGATGAATTGTTTTTCAAACTTAATCAGTTACAAAATAGATTAAACAGAAGTATTACTAATTATCTGGCTCAGGAACGTCAACGGGTTGAATTCGCAGCTTACAGGCCAATAATGCGGGATCCTTTCCGATTATTAACAGGATTTCAACAAGAAATGGATAATTTACTAACCAGGTTGACCCAAGCAGGTAAAAATAAGATAATTGACGAACAAAGCCGGATAAATTTATTAGCTGGCAAACTAGATGCCTTAAGTCCTTTGAAAACCATGGCTAGAGGTTATGCTCTTTGCTTTAAAGAAGACGGTGTTTTAATTAATTCAGTAGAGCAGGTTGAAGTAGGTGAGACTATTAAGGTATCTTTGAAAAAAGGCAATTTAACTTGCTTGGTTCGGGAGAAAGAGGAGGGCTAGGATGGAAAAAAAACTGACTTATGAGGAAGCTGTCGCTAAACTGGAACAGATAGTAGAGCAGCTGGAACAAGGGGAAATCAGCTTAGAAAAATCTGTTGAACTATTTACCGAAGGTATGAATTTGATTAAGACCTGCAATCTTTACTTAAATGAGGCGGAAAGCAAAATAAAAGTACTAGTAAACGGTGAATATCAAGATCTGCAGGCAATCCAGGAGGACTAACATGGAACTGAAAAAATATTTAGATGACAACAGAATATATGTGGAAGAGGCTTTAGATAGGTTATTGCTTTCCGGCTCTACTGAGCCTTCCGTTATTCATGAGGCCATGAGGTATAGTGTATTTGCCGGGGGAAAAAGGTTGCGGCCCATTTTATGCTTGGCTAGTTGTGAAGCAGTTGGTGGTGATAAGAAAACAGTGCTGCCAGTGGCCTGTGCCTTTGAATTTATTCATACCTATTCCTTAATCCATGATGATTTGCCAGCAATGGATAATGATGATTTACGAAGAGGTAAGCCAACAAACCATGTGGTTTTTGGTGAAGCAAACGCAATTTTGGCTGGGGATGCCCTTTTGACTTTTGCTTTTGAGGTTTTATGTGGCTACGGCTTAGAATACTCGGACAAGCAAAAGTATTTACAAGTATGCAAGGAAATTGCCCAAGCCAGTGGAACTTTAGGGATGGTCGGCGGCCAGGTAGTGGACATACTGTCGGAAAACAAACAAATTGACGAAGAAACCTTAAAATTTATTCATCGTCATAAAACAGGTGCTCTAATTAAGGCTCCTGTTCGTGCCGGTGCCATTTTGGGCGGAGGTACTCCAGAGCAGGTAGAAGAACTGACTTGTTATGCTGAAAATTTAGGGTTGGCTTTTCAAATTACCGACGACCTATTAGATGTGATCGGTGATCCTGAAAAACTTGGAAAACCTACAGGCAGTGATGATAAGAACAAGAAAGCCACTTTTCCCAGTATCTTTGGCTTAGAAAAGTCCAGGGAAATGGCCAGGGAGGCGGTAAATAAGGCTTTGGAAGCCCTTAATAATTTCGGAGAGGAAGCCTTGCCTTTAAGACTACTGGCCGAGTATTTATTAATAAGGGACTGCTAAATTTAAGATATTTACAATAACAAACAAAAAATGGTTGTAGGTCTTGTGTATGGTTGGAAATTATGATATAATTTCCTCCGGTGTTGAAAACGGATGTTCCGCTGTCTTAAATAGTGGGTAAGATAAGAACATCTTGGCGGAAGGAGGGAAATCCCAGTGGACATCATTAAAACAATTGAAGCTGAACAACTTAGAAAAGATATTCCCGATTTTAGACCTGGTGACACAGTCAGAGTTGATGTTAAAGTAGTGGAAGGAAACAGGGAACGTATCCAGGCTTTTGAAGGTGTAGTGATTAAACGCCGTGGTTCAGGTTTAAGTGAAACCTTTACTGTTCGACGCGTAGCTTATGGTGTAGCAGTAGAGCGTTGTTTCCCACTTCACTCTCCTCGAATTGATAAGATCACTGTTTTACGTCGCGGCCGTGTAAGAAGAGCTAAATTATATTACTTAAGAGAAAGATCCGGTAAGGCTGCAAGAATCAAAGAAGCTCGTAGATAATTTGTGGGGACTGATAACTTCAGTCCCTTTTTGCATTATTAAAATTATTTTATAATAAAAATAAATCAGCAAAAAAGATTATTAACCACTAACCTCTATTTATTAGCTGCTAAAACGAGGTGAAAAGATAAATGTCAGAAAAGAAATCTTCTTTAACCATGAAGGAATTAATTGAATCCATTGTTATAGCTATAGTCTTAGCTATAATTATTAGAACATTTTTATTTGAACCTTTTTGGATACCTTCCCGTTCTATGGAACCAACTTTGCAAATCAGTGACCGGATAATCGTTACTAAATTTTCTTACTGGTTATCGGAGCCTAAGCGGGGAGATGTGGTCGTTTTTGAGTACCCTCTAGATACCTCTAAGGATTATGTTAAACGTGTTATAGGGTTACCAGGGGAAAAAATAGAAATTCGTGACGGTAAATTATATATTAATGATATTTTGGTAGAAGAACCTTATTTACCAACTGAATTGCAGTTTCCTGATTTTGGACCTGTAGAAGTTCCGGAAAATGCTTATTTTATGATGGGTGATAATCGAAATAACAGTAGTGATAGTAGAGATTGGGGATTTGTGGAGAGAGAACTTTTAATTGGCAAATCTCAATTTATTTATTGGCCTCTTGATAGAATAGGGAGGGTTAAATAATGCAGGTTCAGTGGTTTCCTGGCCATATGGCTAAAACACGGAGAATAATTCAGGAAAGATTAAAACTAATTGATGTGGTAATAGAAATTGTTGATGCTCGTATCCCCCAAAGTAGTCGTAACCCGTTACTTGATAATTTAATTGAGAAAAAACCCAGGGTGATTATTTTAAATAAAGAAGATTTGGCTGATGAAAAGATAACTAAACAATGGTTAGATTATTTTAATAAAGAAAGTAAATATAAAGCTTTTAAAATTAACTCAACGGTCAAGACAACTAATGTTTTAAAGGATTTAAAAGAAGCCCTTTATCAATTAACTCAGGAAAAGCGAGAACAAAAACGGGCTAAAGGAATTAAAAAAATGGTTATCAGGACAATGGTTGTAGGCATTCCTAATGTAGGAAAAAGCACTTTTATCAATATTGTAGTGGGTAAGAAAGCTGCTAAAACCGGTAATAAACCTGGAGTTACCAGGGGGCAACAGTGGATAAGGTTAGATGAAGATATTGAGTTATTAGATACACCGGGTATCTTATGGCCTAAATTTGAAGACCCGGAGGTGGGGTTTAAATTAGCTATAACGGGAGCCATTAGTGATGATGTTTTTGATGTAGAGACAGCTGCTTTTAAACTTACGGAGTTTTTACTTAGGTTTTACCCTGAATTACTGGCTAAACGTTATAAACTTTCAGAAGAAGATTTAGAAAAACCAACCTTGGAAGTATTTGATCAAATAGGTAAAAAGAGAGGTTGTTTGCTTCCAGGGAATAAGGTAGACTATTTGAAAATAAGTACCTTGCTTATTAATGAATTTAGAGCGGGCAAAATTGGAAGGATAAGCCTGGAAAAACCTGAGTTTAATTAGATTATAGTACTAATTTACTAGGAGGAATTTTTAAGTAAAAGTAGAATAGTAATATATTATGAAAGAGGACATTATGAATTTCACAAATCTGTCAGTAAATGAAATTAATAGATATTTAACAACCCTTAATCAAGAAGAACTGATAAAATGCCTGGCTTTTCTGGCTCATGATAAACGGATTACCGTGCAAAATATAGTAAAAAAGTACCAGCGGCTCATTGACAAAAGGACTAAAGAGCTGGAAAGATGTCGTGCCCTTTGGTCTCTGGAAAAAGAAATCATGGAAAAGGGTTATCGATTTGTTGCTGGTGTTGATGAGGCCGGGAGAGGACCTATAGCAGGACCTGTGGTAGCAGGTGCTGTTATTCTGTCTCCTTTTTGTGTTATTGAGGGTTTAAATGATTCCAAAAAACTTTCTTCATATAAAAGGGAGCAAATTGCTTCAAGAATTAAAGAGGAAGCTTTGGCCTGGGCAGTGGGAGTAGTTGATGCTAAAACCATAGACCGGATAAATATTTTAGAAGCAACCAGGTATGCTATGCATTTAGCAGTGGAATCCCTAAAAATTAAACCTGATTATATTTTGCTTGACGGTTATGAAAACCCTCTGTTTACTATACCTCAAACAGGGGTTATTGATGGGGATGCTCTTAGTGCTTCTATTGCTGCAGCCTCTATTATTGCCAAAGTTCACCGGGATAAATTAATGAATGTCTATGACCGGATTTATCCTGGCTATAATTTTAAACAAAATAAAGGATACGGTACCGTAGAACATCAGCAGGCCTTAGAAACCATAGGTCCATGTCCAATACACCGTCAATCTTTTAAACCTGTGCAAGACAAGCAAAAAGTTTTGGTGGATTAATTCGAACTTTTTTGCTTGTTTCAAAAAAAGAAAAAATTTTAACAAAAACTTGAAGGGAGGGAAAATAAAGAAAATGTTAGTTCAATATGGAATTGTCGGAATTTTATTTTTAGGAGCTCTTGCTTTTGGGGGAGCAGCCATGATTTTATCCCGTTTATTACAACCCCATCGCCCTTATCCTAAGAAATTAGAAACTTACGAATGTGGTATTCCTACTCAAGGACCTACTTGGGTTCAATTTAAAACAAGTTATTTTCTTTTTGGTTTAGTTTTCTTAATATTCGATATTGAAACCATATTTTTATACCCTTGGGCTGTTGAATTCCAGAATTTAGGACTATTTGCTATTATTGAGATGTTTATCTTTTTGATCATTCTTATTATTGGTTTCTGGTATGCCTGGAAGGAAGGTGCTTTAAAATGGCGATAGATAAGGAAAAACAATATTTAACACCTGAGGAATTGGAAAAAAAAGGTGTATTATTAACATCTTTAGACAAACTATTTAACTGGGCCAGAGGTTGGTCTTTATGGCCTTTTCAGTTCGGTTTAGCTTGTTGTGCTATTGAAATGATTTGTGCAACTCAGGCTCGTTTTGACTTGTCCAGGTTTGGTTATGAGGTTTTCAGAAATTCACCTAGGCAAGCAGATGTAATGATTATTGCCGGTACTATTACAGAAAAAATGAGACCTTCCGTGGAAAGATTATATCATCAAATGGCTGAGCCCCGCTGGGTAATAGCATTAGGTAATTGTGCGATTAGCGGAGGACCTTTTGTTGATTCTTATTCTGTGGTACCGGGTGCGGACCAATTTTTGCCTGTAGATGTTTATATTCCGGGCTGTCCACCCCGACCAGAAGCATTAATTCACGGCTTATTGCAACTTAAGGAGAAACTTAATCATCCTGAAAAGGTGAGGTTAAAAAATTATGGAAAATAAAAATTACCAAGCACTTTTAAAAAGTAAATTTGGTGAGAATATATCTTGGTCGGAAGATAAACCAAACCAATTTTATGTAAATGCGGAAATACTACTGGATGTTTTAAAGACTCTTAAAGAAGAAGGATTTGGTTTTTTAGCCGATATTTCCAGCGTTGATTTTAAGGAATATTTTGAAGTAGTTTATCAACTTTTTAGTTTTGTAAATTCAGAACATTTGACCATCAAGGTAAAATTAGATCATGAAAACCCAGCCGTCATTTCCGCAACCAGTTTATGGGAAACAGCAAATTGGTTGGAAAGAGAAGTATTTGATTTGATGGGCATTAGATTTTTGAATCATCCTAATCTTGAAAGAATTTTAACTTGGGAAGGATTTGAAGGCCATCCTTTAAGAAAAGATTTTGTCTGGAAAAGTGGTCGTAATTAAAAGTGGGAGTTGAGGTGGGATAAAAGTGAAAACGGAAACGATTACCTTAAATTTAGGACCTCAGCATCCTAGTACCCACGGGGTGCTGCACGTAGTTATCGAATTAGACGGAGAGACTTGCGTAGGGAGTAAAACTAATATAGGGTATTTGCATCGGGGGATCGAAAAGCTAGCCGAGGGAAAAACATACACACAGGTTATTCCCTATACTGATCGTTTAGACTATTTAGCCGGAATAAGCAATAATTTAACTTATGTTCAAACAGTTGAAAAGTTAATGGGCATTGAGGTTCCGGAAAGAGCTGAATATATCAGGGTTATTCTTGCAGAACTAATGAGAATCGCCAGTCATATGGTAGGCATTGGAATTTATATTATGGACCTAGGTGCGGTAACTGCCGTATTTTATCCTTTTATTCAAAGAGAAAAAGTATTGGATTTGTTAAGTCTAGTGACCGGTGCACGGATGACGTTTAACTATATGCGTATTGGCGGTGTAGCTCAGGATTTACCTGAAGAATTTTTCCCTGCTTTGGAAGAATTTTTGGCTCAATTCCCTAAAGCTATTGAAGAATATCATACCTTAATCGATGAAAACGAAATATTTTTAGCTCGTACAAAAAATATTGGTGTAATCAGTGCAGAGAAGGCTATGAGTTACGGTTTAACGGGACCTAATTTAAGGGCATCAGGTGTCAATTATGATTTGAGAAAAGTAAGACCTTACAGTATTTATGACCGTTTCGATTTTGATGTTCCTTTGGGGACTAATGGAGATTGTTTTGATCGTTATCTGGTGCGAATACAAGAAGTAATGGAAAGCTATAAAATCATTAAACAAGCCTACAAAGAAATCCCTGAAGGACCGGTTATGGCCAAAGTTCCCAGGGTTATTAAACCTCCGGTAGGAGATGTTTATCACCAAACTGAAAACCCTAAAGGTATTTTGGGTTGTTATGTAGTCAGTGATGGTTCTGATAAACCTTATCGTGTACATTTTCGAAGGCCTTCATTTAATAACATTTCTATCTATGATGAAATTTTTATAGGACATAAGGTAGCTGACATTGTAGCCATCTTAGCAAGTTTTGATATTGTTTTAGGTGAGATTGATGCCTAGGGTAAGAAAGGAGTTTTGACCATGGAGTTTTTTGATAATATTTTCGTGATTGCTGCTCAATGGATAAGAGATACCTTGGCTACCTTGGGTTTTACATCTATCTGGATTGAGATGAGTATGGGTGTAGTTTACCTGGTATGTATACTGGGAATATGTACTCTGGCCGCTTTATTTTACGTTCTTTATGAACGAAAGCTGGCCGGTTATATTCAGTATCGTCCCGGTCCAAATAGGTTAGGCCCCCATGGTTGGTTCCAAACAGTAGCTGATGCCATTAAACTTTTAACTAAAGAAGACGTGGTTCCGGCTAATGCTGATAAAGCAATTCATTTATTAGCTCCCCTATTTATTTTTGTGCCTACTGTATTGGCTTTAGCTGTTATACCCTTTGGAAAAGGTATGGCTGCTCTTGATTTAAATTTAGGAATTTTTTATTTAATTGCTGTGACTTCTTTATCAACTATTCCTATATTTATGGCAGGATGGGGTTCAAACAATAAATATTCATTATTGGGCTCAATGCGGGCAGTAGCCCAAATGGTCAGTTATGAAGTGCCTTTAGTTTTTTCTTTATTGGGAGTTGTTATGATTGCCCAAACTTTACAACTACAAGGTATTGTTGAGGCTCAATCAAAGATTTGGTTTATTTTTCTCCAACCTCTTGGTTTTATAATCTATATTATTGCAGCTATTGCAGAAACCAACAGAGCACCTTTTGACTTGCCGGAAGGAGAATCAGAGTTAACTGCCGGTGTTTATACAGAATATTCAGGTATGAAGTGGGCACTTTTTTTCCTGGCAGAATACTGTAATTTATTTATTGTTTCCGCAGTGGGAACAACCATGTTCTTAGGTGGTTGGCATGGTCCCTTCTTACCCGGCTGGGCTTGGTTCTTAATTAAGACTCATTTGTTATTTTCTTTCTTTATCTGGGTCCGTTGGACTTTCCCGAGAATCAGGGTAGACCAGTTAATGAGTTTCGGATGGAAAGTATTAGTCCCCGCGGCTTTAGCTAACCTCTTTCTTACCGGTATTGGTATATATATTTTCAATAATGGATTGGGGTGGTGATAGAAGATGTATGGCAAGGGTTTATTAAAAGGACTTAGTATTACCGGAAGAGTTATTTTTAGGAAAAAGATTACGGAAAAATATCCGGAAGAAAAACCCCAATTAGCTTCACGGTGGAGGGGTGGCTTTCAATTAGATGTTAATGAATGTATTGCTTGCGGTTTATGTGAAAGGTCATGCCCCAATAAAGCCATAAAAATGTCGGCAACGAAAGATGAGAATAACAAGAAAAAGTTATCCGGTTATGAATTAAATTTAATTTATTGTTTGTATTGTGGTTTGTGTGTAGAGGCTTGCCCGAAAAAATGTCTCAGGTTTACCAAAGAGTTTGAAACAGCAACATATTTTAAAGAAACCGCCAAATTAGATTTGTTTAATAACCCCAACCTTTCTGCACCGACTTCTACTTTTATGCAGCCGGAGAAAAAAGTAGGGGAGGGATCTTAAATGGATTTAGAACTTATTGTCTTCTGGCTTTTGTCTTTTATCACTTTAGGTTCGGCTCTATCAGTGGTTTTTTTAACAAATATTGTGCACAGTGCCCTGGCTTTAATAATGACCTTTTTAGGAGTAGCCGGAATTTATTTAACCCTGCAAGCTGACTTTATAGCAGCGGTTCAAGTGTTAGTTTATGCAGGTGCTGTGTCAATTCTGATAGTTTTCGGTATTATGTTAATCACTCGTGGTAGCGGGAATATGCAGGAAACTAACCTCTTTGGTAAATATAAGTATACTGCAGCTATAGTAGTTACTTTTTTGTTCGGAGTTATTGTCTACTTCTTGATTCAGACCCCTTGGTCCATTGCAACAGGCACTTTGCCTGAAAATACAGTTAGCGGGATTGCGCACCTTCTCTTATCAGATTATGTGATTGCTTTTGAATTAGCTGCCATTTTACTAACTGTGTCTATGATTGGGGCCATAGTTATAGCTAAAGAGGTGAAAAATTTCAAATGATTACTTTAAATCATTATTTATTACTGAGTGCTATGCTGTTTTGTATTGGTTTATATGGCGCTTTAGCAAAGAAAAACGCTATAGCAATACTGATATCCATAGAGTTAATGTTAAATGCCGTTAATATCAACCTGGTTGCTTTTACTAAATATTTAACACCAGGCGTTTTCACAGGTCAGATTTTTGCTATCTTTGTTATTGTAGTGGCAGCTTGTGAAGTAGCTATAGGACTTGCAATAATAGTTGCTATTTACCGAAACCGTACGACTACTATTGTTGAAAATTTAGACTGGTTGAAATGGTAAGGGGTGATTTTAGATGGTTGATAGTTTTGGAATTAATTTAATCTGGTTAGTGCCCCTGGCTCCTTTAATTGGATTTGTCTTAATAACTTTTGTTACTTATCGATCCAGGATGCTCAGTGCTTTAACGGCTATTTTAAGTGTAGCTATTTCCTTTGTGCTTTCTTTGGATGTATTAAGAGTAATCCTGACCCACCCGGAAATAACCATGAATAATCCTTTGGAAAAAGCAGTTGAGTGGCTAAAAATGAACGGATTATTCATAGAGATGGGAGCATTAATTGACCCATTGACTTCGATTATGCTTTTTGTGGTTACTTTTATCTCTTTACTAGTAGTAATTTATTCAGTAGGTTATATGGCTGACGATTCCAGATTCTCCAGATTTTTTTCGTTCCTTTGTTTATTCGTTTTTTCTATGCTAGGTTTGGTTATTTCTAATAACTATTTCCAGATGTTCGTCTTTTGGGAGTTAGTAGGACTTTGTTCGTATCTGCTGATTGGATTTTATTTCTATAAAGAATCTGCCTCCGATGCCTGTAAAAAGGCTTTTATCACCAACAGGGTTGCTGATTTCGGTTTCATGATTGGGGTAATTATTTTATTCATCTATTTTGGAACCTTTAATTTTGGTGAATTAGCAGTAGCTATCAGCAATTCCCAAGATTTAGCTTTATTAACTTTAGCCGGTATTTTGGTATTTATCGGTCCTATCGGTAAATCCGGTCAGTTTCCCCTGCACGTTTGGTTACCGGATGCCATGGAAGGTCCTACCCCTGTTAGTGCCTTAATTCATGCGGCAACAATGGTTGCAGCCGGGGTTTATTTACTGGCTAGGGGCTTTATCTTATTTGCCAGTACCACAACAGTAATTAATTTAGTGGCCTATGTGGGTGGTTTTACAGCTATTTTCGCCGCTACAATTGCCATAACTCAAAGGGATTACAAACGGATTCTGGCTTATTCTACCCTTAGTCAACTAGGGTATATGGTTATGGCTATCGGTGTAGGAAGTATAACCGCCGGAATGTTCCATTTAACAACACATGCCTTTTTTAAAGCATTAATGTTCTTATGTGCCGGTAGTGTAATCCATGCTTTGCATAAACAAGATATTTTCGAAATGGGCGGCGTTTTTAAAGATATGAAGATTACCGCTGTTACTATGATTATTGGTGGCTTAGCTATCGCCGGTATACCGCCTTTTGCCGGTTTCTGGAGTAAAGATGAAATATTATTGGTTACTCTGGAAAATGGTTATACAGGCTTATATATAATTGCTTCTCTTACTGCATTTTTGACTGCTTTCTATATGTTTAGATTAATTTTTCTGGTTTTCTTTGGAGAAAAGCGCAGTGATTTTGAAGGGCACGAATCACCGTTAACAATGACTGTTCCTTTGATGATCTTAGCCTTTTTCTCTATCGTAGGTGGGTTTATCGGAGCACCTTTCTTGGAAAAAGGATTTAGTAGTTTTATATATTTCGGCGAACCTCATCATCCTGAACCAAATCTCATGATTATGGGGATGTCCACTATAATTGCCGTAGCCGGTATCTTTTTGGCCTGGTTAATTTACATTAAAAAAGCCATTTCAGCAGAAAAAATAGCTAATCAATTTAAACCCATATATACATTACTATATAACAAATATTATATTGATGAAGCTTACCAGTGGTTCTTTGATAAGATTGTTTTGAATCTGTCAGCCTTATGTAATTTATTTGATCGGTATGTAGTTGACGGTGTGGCTCATAGCCTGGCTTGGATCATTAGAACCACCGGAACTAAAGGCCGTTATATTCATACCGGTAGTTTACAGACTTATGCTCTGGTGTTGTTTGCCGCTATTGTAGTGATTGTTATATTTCTGGCCGGACCAGTGGTAGGAGGTGTACAATGAGTTTTCCAATTTTGTCCAGCATTTTATTGGCACCGGTACTTGGTCTATTGGTAATTCTCTTCATTCCTCAAAAGGAAGATAAAATTATAAAAATAGTTGCAGCTATTGCTACTGGGATCACTGTTATTCTTTCTTTGTGGGCTTTTATAGCATATGACCAGGAAATTGGAGGAGTACAGTTTGTTGAAAGAATACCTTGGGTAGAAAAAATAGGGATAACCTATTCATTAGGTGTAGATGGTATAAGCTTACCTTTAGTCTTATTAACGGCTATAGTTATTTTTACCGGCGTCTTTGCTTCCTGGGACATGGAAAAAAGAGCAAAAGAATTTTTCATTTTCTTACTTGCTCTGGTTGCCGGGGTATTTGGAGTTTTCATGACAACTGACTTGTTTTTCTTCTATTTGTTTTTCGAAGTTGCCGTTATTCCCATGTATATCCTAATCGGGGTTTGGGGTAGTACCAATAAAGAGTATGCGGCTATGAAGCTGACATTGTATTTATTGGTCGGTAGTGCCTTTGTCTTAATTGGGATAATCGCCATCTATGTTTATACAGGTTTAGGCACATTTGATATTTTCACTTTGACCGAACAGACTTACGACGTTGGGTTCCAGAAATTTGTCTTCTTCCTGTTTATGATCGGTTTTGGTTTTCTGGTTCCCATGTGGCCGCTACATACCTGGTCACCTGACGGTCACGTTGCCGCTCCTACCGCTGTAAGTATGCTTCACGCAGGAGTATTAATGAAACTGGGGGGGTACGGCTTAATCCGGGCGGGAATCTTCATGTTTCCGGAAGGTGCAAGGTACTGGGCACCTCTTATAGCAACCTTATGTATTGTTAACGTAGTTTACGGTGCCATGGTAGCTATGGCCCAAAAAGACTTAAAGTTTGTTATCGGCTACTCCAGTGTGAGCCATATGGGTTATGTATTACTAGGTATAGCGGCCCTGAATACCTTAAGTATCAGTGGCGCAGTAGCTCAGATGTTTGCTCATGGGATTATGACCGCTTTATTCTTTGCCTTGGTAGGTAATATTTATAATAAAGCTCATACCCGGATGATTGCCGAATTCGGCGGCTTAGCCATTCAGATGCCACGGGTTGCGGCAAGTTTCCTGATTGCCGGCTTGGCTTCTCTTGGTTTGCCCGGTTTAGTAAATTTTGTGGCTGAGTTTTCCATCTTTATGGGTGCTTTTCGGGTATATAAGGTTTTAGCCATTTTGGCTATCTCAGCCATAGTGATTACAGCAATTTACGTTTTAAGGGTTTTCCAGAAGGTATTTTTCGGACCCCGTAATCCCAGATGGGATCACATACAAGATGCTAAGGGTGTGGAATTAGTTCCTCTGGTAATCTTATGCGGAGTATTGATTTTCCTAGGTTTCTTCCCGTCTTATTTAATGGAATTGATCAACAATGGTGTTGACCCCTTTGTTCAGATCTATTTAAATACACCTAAAGTGGGAGGGATGTACTAATGGATATTAATTTCTCCTTATTAATTCCAGAATTTATTGTAGTAGGTTTTGCCTTTTTGGTTCTCATTATCTCCCTCCTGGTACCTGAAATTCAGAAAAAAGGTTTGGGGTATGTAAGTATTTTTGGTTTGCTTTTTACGTTAATTAGTCTGTATTTAATGATGAATGTACAGGATTCATTGTTACAGGGGATGTATATTGTAGATCCTTTTGCCACTTTTATTAAAATGTTAATTGTCCTTTCTTCAATAATGGTCTTACTTTTGGGGACAGAATATGTTTATAGACTTATTAACGAATATTACAGTGAATTTTGTTTTCTTGTACTTTTTGCTACTTTAGGCATGATGGCCTTAGTTTCAGCGGGAGATTTCATAACCCTTTATGTAGCTTTAGAATTAATGACCATAACCTTTATTGTTCTAGTAGGTTTTTGGACACGAAATACTAAATCTTCTGAAGCGGCCATAAAGTATATACTTCTAAGTGCACTATCTTCTGCGGTACTTTTATACGGTTTAACTTTAATATACGGGGTAACGGGAACTACACTTATCAATGATGTGGTAGGAACAATTGGGAAAAGTTTCGATAATTCTATTTTATTGGTAGGTCTGGTCTTTTTGATTAGCGGTTTTGGTTTTAAAGTTTCAGCTGTACCCTTTCATATGTGGACTCCGGATGTCTACGAGGGGGCTCCTACACCGGTAACCGCTTTACTTTCCGTTGCATCTAAAGGAGCGGCTTTAGCGGTTTTCTTCAGGGTATTCTTAAAAGGACTTGCCGGTATTTCTACCCTTTGGATTCCGATTCTAATAACCATAACAGTACTTACTATTATGTTAGGTAACTTTGTGGCAATTCCTCAGAAGAACATTAAAAGATTATTAGCATTCTCCGGAGTTGCCCAGGCGGGTTATATCCTTTTAGGTTTAGTTGCCTTCACAACTTTTGGAGTAGCTTCTTCCCTGTTTTATTTAGCCCTTTATGTTTTCAGTAACCTGGGGGCTTTCGGTGTGGTTATTGCTTTCTCTCAAGCAGGGGGAGGAGACCAAATTTCTGACTATAACGGTTTATGGAAGAGGTCACCTTTGTTGGCAGCGGTTATGTTAATTTGTTTATTATCTTTAGCCGGCATTCCGCCTTTAGTTGGCTTTGTAGGTAAATTCCATTTGTTTAGAGCGGTAATGGAGCAGGGTTATGTTTGGCTGGTCTTTGTTGCTTTAGGTATGAGCATGGTTTCCGTTTATTACTATCTCTTGGTAGCGAAAGCAATGTACTTGAAAAATCCTAAAACTAATGATGCCGTTAAAGTGCCTATCGGTATGCAAATAACCCTGTTAGCCACTATGGTTATTACCATTTTCCTTGGACTTTATCAAACACCTTTGATTAATTTGACCATATCCGTTGCCGAGACATTCTTCTAAAAAACAAGCCCGACCGGGCTTGTTTTTCATTAAAGATTCATTTAAAGGGAAGGATATTATGACCAAAGAGTTGGGAAATTTAGGAGAAAATTTAGCCATGGAAAAACTTAAAGACATGGGCTATAAAATAATTTGCAGAAATTTTACTTGTCGCTTAGGTGAAATCGATATAATTGCTCAGGATAAAGATATATTAGTATTTATTGAAGTAAGAAGCCGTAAAGCTGACACTTACGGTTTCCCTTCTGAAACCGTGAATTTTCGTAAGCAACAAAAACTGAGAAAAGTAGCACAATACTACTTGATGATTAATAATTTGGAAAATGTCTACTGTCGTTTTGATGTGGTAAGTATAATCTGGAATAAGGGCAAGAGAATTGAGATTGAAGTAATTAAAGATGCATTTTGAGTTAGTGATTAGTGACTGGTGACTAGAATTGGTGGCTGGTATTGCGATCTACGATCGCATGATTAGGGTTGAGGTTGAGGTTAAGAAGGTAAAGTAATCCAGATTTAAGACCCAATAATTAACCCAGATTTAACCTAAACCTTAACCTACGCCGTCAGGCGAATTATCTGTGTATATCCGTGTATATCTGTGGTTTATAATTCTTGCCACTAAAATATATTAGCCAAAAAAGGAAAAATATAATATAATGAAAAGCATGGCTATTAGTTTAAAAAATCAAGTAAATTTTAGGACAGTAAATTTTTTTCTGTATTTAGGGAGGTTGATTTTTGGTGAAAGGTAGGATATTTAGTGGTATGCGTCCTACCGGACGTTTACACATCGGCCATCTAAGTGTGTTAGAAAACTGGGTTAAATTACAGGATGAGTATGAATGTGTTTTCGGGATTGTAGATTGGCATGCTTTAACTACTGCTTTTGATAATCCTGAGGAAGTTAGAAAAAATATTAAGGAAATGCTTTTAGACTGGCTTAGTGCAGGAATTGATCCTAATAAAAGTATAATTATGGTTCAGTCTCATGTTAAACAGCATGCGGAATTACATTTGCTTCTTTCAATGATTACACCTCTTTCTTGGTTGGAAAGAGTTCCTACTTATAAAGACCAAATACAACAGTTAGGAAAACAAGGTAAAGATATATCAACTTATGGCTTTTTAGGGTACCCTTTACTGATGGCTGCGGACATTCTTGTTTATAAAGCAGATACGGTTCCTGTAGGCGAAGATCAGCTTCCACATCTTGAATTCACTAGGGAAATTGCCCGCAGATTTAATTATTTTTACCAGAAAGAGGTTTTTCCGGAACCCCAGGCTATATTATCTAAAATACCTTTATTGCCGGGTATCGATAAAAGGAAAATGTCCAAAAGTTATGATAACTATATAGCTATGGCTTCAGATCTGGCTGAAATTCAGGCTAAAGTACGCTTGATGGTCACTGACCCCAATCGGATAAAGAAAAATGACCCGGGCAACCCAGAAGTTTGTGTTGTCCATACTTACCATCAAATTTATAATCCTACAGAAGTTGAGGATATAGGGGAAACTTGCAAAAAAGGAAGCATAGGTTGTGTAGCTTGTAAAAAAATACTTGCAGAAAAATTGGCTAATTATTTATCTCCTATAATGGAAAGAAGAAATTATTATTCCGAAAGACCGGAGTTATTAGATGAAATATTAGAGGAAGGTAGTAAAAAAGCTCAAGTTTTAACCGAAAAAACATTAGAAGAGGTAAGAGATGTAATGGGTGTATAAAATGGTGGCAACCAAATATCAAATTCGTTTAGATAATTTTGAAGGTCCTTTAGATTTATTACTTCACTTAATAGAAAAGAACGAAATAGATATTTATGATATTCCCATAGCTAAAATTACTGAGCAATATTTAAGTTTTATTAACGAAGCTAAAGATCTGGATTTAGACATAGCCAGTGAATTTTTAGTTATGGCTGCCACCCTTTTGTCTATAAAGGCCAGAATGCTTCTGCCTAAACCGGTTAAAGTGGTTAATGAAGGTGATGAAGAAGGGAAAGACCCTAGAGAGGAACTGGTAGTCAGGCTGTTAGAATATAAAAAGTATAAAGAAATTGCTAATCTTTTAAAATCGAAAGAACAAGATATGGCCCAGGTGTTTACAAGAGATTTGGATCTAATGGAATTGGTTAAAGAATTCGGCCCTTATAATCCTGTGGAAAATATCTCCGTTTATGATTTACTAAAAGCATTTCAGGATGTTTGGCAGAAAGTTAATGAAATGGAACCTGTTTATGAAATTGCCAGAGAAAATATTTCAATTAAAGATTGTATGAATCACATTTTGGACAAATTAGCCGAAAGTCCTCGTGGTTTAACCTTTAGTGAACTTTTTTCCACCGGAGCGAGTAAGTTGAGAGTATTGGTTACCTTTTTAGGAATTCTCGAACTTATTAAGCTTAATAAAATTAGTTTTCAGCAAAAGGATACTTTCGGTAAAATAATAATTTTTCTCCGGGAATACTAAACTACTGGTTTTTTTGGGGGAAAGGGTAATGGTATTATTTCCTAAAGAGGCTAAAGCGGTGATTGAGAGCTTACTTTTTGTCAGTAATGAACCATTAAATATTGAACAAATTAGTGAAATTACAGGTATTAATCCTGGGGAAATTAGTGAGTTAATTGAAGAAATTGCCCGTGTTTATGAAACAGATGAACATGGTTTTTATTTAAGAGAAGTAGCAGGCGGCTTTATATTTATGACTAAGCCTCAATTTAAAAATTATATTGAAAAACTATATAAACCCCACTTAAGCTCTTTGTCTCACGCAGCTTTAGAAACATTAGCAATTATAGCCTATAAGCAGCCTATTACCAGAAGTGAAATAGAATTAATCAGAGGGGTAAAAGTAGATAAAATAATTAATACCTTGGTTGAGAAAAAATTAATCGAAGAGTTAGGCAGAAAGGAAACTCCCGGTAGACCTATTCTCTACGGGACAACCAAGGAGTTTTTAAAATACTTTGGACTAAAAGATTTAGCGGAATTGCCCGCTCTGGAAAATTTTATAACAGAAAAGGATGAAGACTAAAGTTTATTCAGTTCACCTTAAACGTATAACTTTATATATTTATTGCCAAAATAAGGATGAATAGAGGAGTGAAAATTAATGTTTCTTTTCTATCTCATCCTTTTTTTATTTTTTATCTGGATACTCTTTTTTTTACCTATTCAGGTTCATATTTCCTATTTAAGAAATAAAAAAGCGAATAGACTCCAAGTCCAAGTAAAATTTTTATTTATAAAAATTAGGAAAGATATAAGTGAACCCTTGCCTAAAATATTATCTATAATGTCAAAACGCAGGTTTTCACCTGAAAATGTTAAAGAATCTTTACATGCTCAAAGGCTACCTTTACGAAACTATAATTTAATATTTAAAAGGATATTTGTTTGGTGGCCGAAATTTATTCAAATAATATCCCATGGGATTAGGATGACCGGGAAAATATTAAAGCCGATTCGTTGCCAAAAACTACATGTTTATACGGAAATAGGTTTAGATGATGCAGCCCAAACAGGGATAGCCGTCGGTAGTGTTTGGGCCATTATTTCTTTTGGCTTAAGTCAGATTTCAAAATGGATAGTTTTAAAACCTGAAACTCCTCAAATAAAGGTTGTGCCAATTTTTAATAACCCTAGATTTTATCTGGAGTATGATTGTATAATTGTTTTTCCCTTAGGCCATATTATAATTGTCTTTATCCAAATGGTCCGGTTTATGAGATTTAGTACAAATATGATTAAGACTAATTCTACTTTTTTTATTTAATTTAGTAATTCCAGAGGGGGTATTTGTGTGTCCAGTAATCATCCAATAGAAGCTTTAATGAAGACGGCCATGGAAAGTATTAAAGAGATGGTTGATGTTAATACGGTTGTGGGAGATGCTGTAGAAGCTGCTAATGGCACGGTTATTATCCCAGTTTCTCGAGTTGCCTGTGGGTTTGCCGCCGGAGGAGGAGAATTTGAAACAGCCGGTGGAGGGGATAATCAGCAAGAACAAGCCCAACCACTTCCTTTTGGTGGTGGGTCCGGAGCCGGTGTTTCAGTCCAACCTGTAGGATTTTTAGTCGTTACTTCAAACGAAGTTCGTTTTCTTCCCGTCGACGGCAATACAGTTGTTGACAGGTTGATTGATTTAGCACCCAATTTAGTTAATCAAATTCAAGGAATGATTAACAAAAAGAAAGAAAATAAAAACGAAAATGAGTTGGCTGCCGAATTTGCCGGTAGTCAAAGTAACTCTTAAAAATCTGATCTTAAAAGGATCAGATTTTTTTTGGGAATTGTAAAGGTAGTTCTACTATAAAAGAAACTTTCATAGGTATCTAAGAGAATGATTTGTATAAAGAGGATAGCGGAGGTACCTATGATAAATTTAATCTGGTTAACCTTAATTGCAGTAGGGATAATTGTTGCTGCCATCAATGGGCAACCGGAAATCATTACTGATTCTGTCTTACAAGCGGCTAATTTAGGTGTAAAATATTCTTTTGATTTAATAGGATTAATGACCTTTTGGTTAGGGATAATGCGTTTAGGGGAAGTAGCAGGATTAGTAGATATCTTAGCTAGATTAATTAGACCTTTTACCAGGTTCTTGTTTCCGAGTGTTCCTCAGGACCACCCAGCTATGGGTGCAATTTTATTAAACTTAAGTGCAAATATTTTAGGGTTGGGAAATGCGGCTACACCCTTTGGCTTGAAAGCAATGCAAGAGTTGCAATCTATCAATAAAGGTTCTAATGAAGCCAGTGATGCCATGATTACTTTTCTTGCCCTGAATACATCATGTATTACTTTAGTACCAGCCACAATAATTGGGGTGAGAGTTGCCGCCGGATCTGCAAATCCCACTGAGATAGTGGGAACCACTATTTTTGCTACTTCCGTAGGTATGATTCTGGCTGTAACCTTTGATAGAATATTTAGGTATTTCGCTAAAAAAAGGGGGTAAATAAAATGCTGGAGTTAATCATTAATGTTATTTCTAAATGGGCAATTCCTTTTTTAGTTTTATTTATCCCTTTATTTGCTTATATTAAAGGTGTTAAAGTTTATGAAGTTTTTATTGAAGGGGCAGAAGAAGGTTTTAAAATTGCCATTAAGTTAATTCCTTATTTGGTAGCCATGTTGGTAGCCATAAGTGTTTTTAGAAATTCCGGTGCCATGGCCATTGTAGTAGAAGCTCTGAAACCGGTTACTGATTTACTGCATATTCCCGGTGAAGTATTACCTTTAGCGATTATGCGTCCTTTATCAGGAGGAGGGGCTTTAGGAATATCTACAGAATTAATTAATACTTTTGGTCCGGACTCTCTTATTGGCAGATTGGCTTCCACAATGCAAGGAAGTAGTGATACTACCTTTTTTGTCCTTACCGTATATTTTGGTTCAGTAGGAATTACCAAATACCGGCATGCTCTTTGGGTAGGTTTACTTGCTGATATTTCCTCATTTATTGCTTCCGTTTATATTGTAAACCGCATGTTCGGATAAATAAAAATAATTTTAAACTTGTTTAGCAATAGGGAAAGATGTTACTATTTTTCTAGATATGTGCAAGTTATTATAGTTTTCGGGGGAATACTCTTGGAAAGGTTACAAAAGTATTTGGCTCATGCGGGAATCGGGTCCAGAAGAAGTTGCGAAAAATTGATTTTAGAGGGAAAAATAAAAGTTAATGGGAAGGTAGTTACTACTCTGGGTACAAAAATTGATCCATTACAAGATATTGTTGAAGTGAATAACCAGGTGATTGGGAAGAAAGAAAAAAAAATTTATGTCTTATTAAATAAGCCAGCCGGGTATGTAACTACTCTAAAAGATCCTCAGGGTAGACCTACAGTAAAAGAATTGGTAAAAGATTTAAACATTAGAATTTACCCTGTAGGTCGTTTAGATTATGCTACTGAGGGCTTATTATTATTAACAAATGATGGACAACTTTCCTACCGTTTAACCCATCCACGATATAAAATACCTAAAACCTATGAGGTCTTGGTTCAGGGTAACCCCAGTAAATCGGCTTTAGAAAAGTTAAAGAAAGGAATAGTTTTAGAGGATGGTCTGACCCAACCTGCCTTAATTAAAATTCTTAAGCAATGGAAAAATAAAACCTTAATTCAAATCACCATTTATGAAGGCAGAAACAGGCAGGTAAGGCGAATGTTTCAAGCAATTAACCATCCCGTGTTATACTTAAAAAGGGTTCAAGAAGGATCTCTGCGATTGGGTAAATTAGCTAAAGGTGAATACAGGTTATTGACTGAAGAAGAAGTAAAAAGGCTAAAAAAGGAAGTAGGTCTCTCTGATTAATATAATTTAAAGGAGTAGTTTTATAGAAATGAAAAGTAAATTAAAAGTTGTAGTTGTGGGCGGAGGAGCCGGAGGTATGATGGCTGCCGGAAAAGCGGCTCAAAATGGAGCAAGTGTCTTATTAATAGAAAAAAATAAGCGTTTAGGCAAGAAAATCCTTATTTCAGGTAAGGGTCGTTGTAATTTGACAAACACCGCAAATATAGAAGAGATAATTAATAATTTTCCAGGAAATGGAAAGTTTCTCTATAGTGCCTTGACTAACTTTTCTAATTTAGATTTAATGGCCTTTTTCAAGGAAAGAGGCGTAGAACTGAAAATTGAACGTGGAGGAAGGGTGTTCCCCAATTCTGATAGTTCAGGGGAAATCGTTAAAGCTTTAGAAAATTATCTAGCTGAACAACAGGTACAGATACTCAGAGGAGTTAGCGTAGTTGATATTAAGACTAATGGGGAAAAAGTAGAAGGGGTAATTTTAGCTGACAGTAGGGAAATACTAGGGGACAGGGTTATTATTGCTACCGGTGGTGCTTCTTTTCCAGGAACCGGTTCAACCGGTGACGGTTATAATTTAGCGCAACGATTAGGCCACTCCATTGTTCCTATTCGTCCTTCTTTAATACCTTTAGAGGTTAAGGAGGAATGGGCTAAAGATTTACAAGGATTAAGTCTTAAAAACATTACTGTTATATTACAAACAACTACAGGTAAGAAGTTAGCCCAAGCCTTTGGCGAAATGCTTTTTACCCATTTTGGGGTTTCCGGTCCTATAATTCTTACTATCAGCAGAAAGGCAGTAGACTACTGGCAGAAAAATTATCTGCCATTAATCTTAAAAATAGATTTAAAGCCTGCCTTAAACAAAGAAAAACTGGACCAGAGGTTACAAAGAGACATTGTTAAATTTAGTAATAAACAGATAAAAAACGGTTTGGGTGATTTATTACCGCAAAGGTTAATTATGCCTGTTATTAATTTAGCAGGAATAAATGTAGATAAAGTTATGCATCAAATAACTAAAGAAGAAAGAAAGAAAATTATTGACGTTCTAAAAGGATTACAGGTTACTTTAATCGGATCCCGTCCCTTAAATGAAGCCATAGTTACAGCAGGTGGAGTAAATGTGAAAGAAGTAAATCCCCAAACTATGGAGTCTAAGTTAATTAAAGGTTTATATTTTGCCGGTGAGGTTTTGGATATTGATGGTTTAACGGGAGGATATAACTTGCAAGCTGCTTTCTCAACAGGTTATACTGCTGGGAATTTTGCCTCAATGCTTAATTAATGAAAACCATGGTAATACTACTTAATATAACCTATCCCAAAAGTGAGGAGGGCTATTTATTTCCAGCAAAGAAATATTGTTTTTTCTTGAAAAATCAGAAAAATTATTGTTATTTTTAGTAGCATTCTTATTTACCGGAGTTATAGTAGTCCAATCCTTGATATTTTATGAACCTTTACCATTACAATTGAGTTTATTAAGCGCCATAGAAGGGGAAAAAATTGAACATAATCAGGTCTTTTTTGCAGGGCATGTAGATACGGAAGTAAGTAATCTTACCTTCAGAGTACTAACACCTTATATAACCAGTTTACCAAAGGCCAAGATACTTATTAACGGTCAGAAGGCTGCTGATTTTACTAAACTTCAAACTTCCGTAAATGTTAAAGTAAATGACCAAATTACCATAGATATATCTGATTATGAATTGGATTTGCAATTTAAAATAGTACCTTCAGGAAATGAGATAAAAATTCCCCAAGAGTTAGTAACAGTAAAAGGCGGTCAATCGACAACTTTTACAGTTTGGGACTAGTTGCAATTAAAAAAAATGTGTAATATAATCCAATTAGATAAGGTGCCTTAAAGTAGGCACCTTGTTTAAATTTTTTCCTTTTCATAAGGAGTGAATAATATGACATATGGGAGTAGAAAAATTGCCAGTGTAGCCATTAAAATGGCTTTAACTGAAACCAGGGAAGAAGAGCAAAAAGAAAAGAAATTTTATGCTGATATGGGAATAAAAACAGCTGCAGTAGATGTTGGCGGTGAATATTTAGCTACTATTAAAAAAATTGTTGAACGTGCAATTGTAGCAGGTAAAAGAGAAGGAGTTATTCGAGACACTCATTCAGAAGAAGGAGCAGTGGCCGGAGCCACTCGGGAAGCTTTATCTCAGATTATGCCTAAGGCTATTGGACTTAATGTAGGCGGAAAGTTGGCTATGGCTCGTTATCAGGACCATATAAGTGTAGCCGTTTTCTTAGGAATTGGTTTAGTTCATTTGGATGAAGTCTCCATCGGTTTGGCTCACCGGACTATTGCTTAAAAGTTTTGAGACAAGAATTGAGTGATTTAAGTGAGAATATTTTTAAAAGATATAGGTAAAAATGAATTACATTTAGTTAATAAATTTCCAATTCACGGCCTTATTTTTACATTGGAACAGCAAAAAGCGGAAGAAATTCGGGAAGTAGTAGAAAAAACACCTTTTTATGTAACTATCTTAGGGGAAGCTAATGTTTTACCTAAATATGAATTAGAAGAATTAATTTTTTTTTGTAAACTTCAGGGACTAATCATAAACAGTGACAGTTTTAAAGAAGAATTAAGTTGTCCCTTTATTTTAAATCCCGGTTTAACCCGGTACAATGTTTTTATAAAAAAGGGAGATAAAGTTGTAGCCGCTTATCTACCTTGCGAAGAGTTATGGGCACAAGAAAAACAGGTTTTAGCCCTGGTTTTGACAGGAAAAGAATTTATTAAGTGCTGGCCGAAAATAAAAAATTTCTGGTTAAGTTTTTAAGGGTGAAGGAGTTAATATGCAAAAACCAATTCAGATTGCCATTGACGGCCCTGCGGGAGCCGGTAAAAGTTCAGTAGCGAAAAAACTAGCGGATAAACTTGGTTTTATTTATGTGGATACCGGTGCAATGTATCGGGCCTTAACATATAAAGCCTTAAAGAACGGAATAAATTTATCTAATGAAAGGTCCTTAGTGGAATTAGCAAAAATTACAGAAATAACTTTTGGCTGCGGAAAGGTACAAAAAGTTTTTTGTGACGGAGAAGATGTAACAGAATTAATTCGTTCTCCTCAGGTTTCGCAAAAGGTCTCATTGGTAGCCGCCTATCCTGAGGTGAGAAAGTATATGGTAAAAATGCAACAGAGCTTAGGCCAAAATCATAATATTATTATGGATGGACGAGATATAGGGACAGTGGTTTTGCCTCATGCCCAGTACAAATTTTTCCTTACAGCTTCTTTAGAAGAAAGGGCAAAAAGAAGGAAACTGGAATTAGAAAAAAAAGGGTATAGATTTACAAATGATGATATAATAGAAGAGATTGCGGAAAGAGATAAATTAGATTCCCAACGGGAAGTGGGTCCGCTAAAACCGGCTGAAGACGCAATAGTAATTGATACCAGTAATCTCACCTTAAATGAAGTCATCAATAAAATTTTAGCGATCATTTTAGGAGAGAATAACGATGCTTTATAGTATTTTAAAAGTGATTATTACAGGTTTTATTAAAGTAATTGCTAAAACAGAGGTAAAGAATTTAGAAAAGTTACCTCAGGAGGGTCCTGTTGTTTTAGCCTGTAATCATACCAGTTATTGGGATCCTGTAGTTTTAGGTGTTTTGTTACCACGCCGTCTTCACTTTATGGCTAAAGAAGAATTGTTTAAAATTTTCTTGTTTGGGAGTTTAATTAAAATTTTAGGTGCTTTTCCCGTTAAGAGAGGGAAATCAGACCTTAATGCAATTAAAAATTCTCTTAAAATATTAAAAGAAGGTAAAGTATTGTGTATCTTTCCGGAAGGAACCAGAAGCTTAAAAGGAGAACTTTTAGATTTTGAATCAGGGATTACCTTATTAGCTTATAAAGGTAATGCTCCTATTGTGCCGGTTGGCCTGAAAGGGGCAAGAAAACTTTTTCCACGGGGATTTAGAACTAAATTGGAGTTAAATATTGGTGATCCCATATACATAGAAAATCCCGATAAAGGAAAAATTACTAATGAACAACTTGAACAAATAACTAAACAGGTGCACAATAAAGTAAAAGAATTATTAGCATAAATTTGCAGGATATTTTAATATTATCGCGAATTTTAACATGATAACTAAATTATAAAGTAATAAAGGTGCTGATGGTTTTGCAGATTATTGTTGCTCCTCATGCAGGTTTTTGTTTCGGGGTTAAAAGAGCTATTGACCAAGGGGAAGAATTAATTAAGAAAGAAGGGGGACCCCTAGCCACTTGGGGTCCTTTAATACATAATCCTCAAGAAGTAAACCGGCTACGGGAAAAAGGGATAATACCCAGGGAAGATTTTGCAGAAATAAAAGAAAAAAAACTTTTAATTCGAACTCATGGAGTACCCCCTGATATTTATGCAGAGGCTAATACCAGGGGTTTAGAATTAATCGATTGCACTTGTCCCTTTGTCAATAAAGTACAAAAAATTGCTCATGAATATGCTTCTAAGGATTACACAATACTAATCTTAGGTAATAAAGACCACCCGGAAGTAAAAGGTATTTTAGGGTGGGCTTTAGGAAAGGGAATTGTTTTTCGCAATCCTGATGAGCTTTATGAACTGGATTTGGGAGATGAAAAAATTTGTCTGACAGCTCAAACCACTGAAAATCAGGATAGGTTTAATAAATCTGTGGAAATTTTAAGGAAAAAATCTAACCAATTAGTTGTATTTAATACCATTTGTTCAGCCACCCGACAACGTCAAGAATCTGCTTTAGAAATTGCAAAAAAGGTAGATTTAATGATTGTCATAGGGGGTTTAAATAGTGCCAATACTCAAAAGTTAGCCCAACTATGTCGTGAAACTAAAACTCCTACTCAACATATTGAAACAGCACAAGATTTACAAAGGGAATGGTTTTATGATATAGATAGGGTTGGAGTAACGGCAGGTGCATCAACACCAGATTGGATTATTGAGGAGGTTGTCAGGACTATGGAAGAAATTAAAGAAACTCTGGAAACTAAAGACACTCAAGAAACTCAAAATGTTTCTGAGTTAAGTAATGAGGAAGGTGCAGTTATGGAAAATCATTTGGAACAGGAAATGAAGCAAATGGAAGAAGTAAGACCGGGAGATATTATAACCGGAACGGTTGTTCAAATAAATAGTGATGAGGTTCTGGTTGATGTAGGTGGAAAATCTGAAGGGATTATTCCCGTAAATGAATTGTCCTATCGCAAAGTAACTGATCCCAATGACTTTGTCAATGTAGGTGATCAAATAAAAGTTTTAGTTTTAAAGGTAGAAAACTCTGAAGGAAATATGATTCTTTCCAAGCGTAGAGCGGATCAGGAAGAAGCATTAAAAACTTTAGAAGAAGCATTCAAGGAAGGTAAAGTTATTGAAGCAGAAGCTATAGAAGTTGTTAAAGGTGGCATATTGGTAGATGTAGGTATGCGTGGTTTTGTGCCTGCTTCTTTAATTGATAGAGGCTATGTAGAAAATCTCGAACAATTTATTGGACAAAAATTACGGTTAAAAGTTATTGAATTTGATAAAAAAGCTCGTAAAGCAGTACTCTCCCGTAAAGCTGTCCTTGATGAAGAATACGAAGCCAAAAAAGAAAAACTTTGGGCAGAAATTGAAGAAGGACAAACCAGAAAAGGTATAGTACAGAGAATTACCGATTTCGGTGCTTTTATAGACTTAGGTGGAGTTGACGGTCTCCTGCATGTTTCAGAAATGGGTTGGGGTAAAGTGGAACATCCCAGGGACGTAGTTTCTGAAGGCGATGAAGTAGAAGTTTACGTCTTGGGTGTTGATAAAGAAAAAGAGAGAATCTCTTTAAGCTTAAAGAAATTAATTCCCAGTCCTTGGGAAACAGCGGAAGATAAATATACAATTGGGAGCATTGTTAAAGGTAAAGTAGTTCGAATTGCACCTTTTGGGGCTTTTGTGGAACTAGAGCCTGGTATTGATGGATTAGTACACATATCTCAGTTAGCCTGGGAAAGAGTAGATAAGGTTGAGGATGTAGTTAGTGTAGGCCAGGAAGTGGAAACAAGAGTATTAGATGTAGATGCTGAAAACAAAAGAATTAGTTTAAGTATAAAAGAAGCCACTACAAGACCGGCTCCCAAAAAGAAAGAAAACAATACTTTTCAAACTAAAGAGGAATCTTCCGGAGTAACCATAGGTGATGTAGTAGGGGATATTTTTAATGAAATTAAAAATAATAATTAGATAGAAAGCGTAGCTTTGGCTACGCTTTTCTAACCTTAGCCTAAATTTAGGGTGATATACATGGATTTGCGGGAAAAAAGAAAATGGGACCATCTCAAATATTCCCTGGAGTTATCTTCTGGTCCTTTGTCAACAGGCTTTTCCGATTTATATTTAGTTCATCAAGCATTAGGAACAGCCGATCTTGATAGTGTTGATACAGGCTTGGTTTTATTCGGTAAAAAAATCCGTTTTCCTTTAATTATTAACGCCATGACTGGAGGCGCTCGGGGGTTAGAAGTTTTTAATAAACGTTTAGCTATTGCGGCTCGTGAATGTGGAATACCTTTAGCTGTTGGTTCCCAAACGGCGGCTATAAAGAATCCCGATACACGAAAATCATTTGAAATTGTACGCAAAATGAATCCTCAAGGTTTAGTTTTTGCTAATCTTAGTGCACTTATACCTTACCAACAAGCTCGCGAAGCTGTGGAAATGATTGAAGCCGATGCCCTTCAGCTTCATTTAAATTTACCTCAAGAATTAGCTATGCCGGAAGGTGATCGGGATTTTAGTAAACTAGAGGAGAATATCTATGAGCTTAAGGAAAAAATTCAAGTCCCTCTGATTATCAAAGAAGTGGGTTTTGGATTATCACGGGAAACAGTGTTAAAACTAAGAAAAATGGGAATTAATTATGTTGATGTAGGTGGAGCAGGGGGAACAAATTTTGTGGCTATTGAAAGGGTTCGGAGCCAAGGTTTGGGTAATGAAGACCTGTTGACCTGGGGTATTCCTACAGCTGTATCTTTAATTGAGACATTAAGTACTGCCGGGGAAATGATAGTTTTTGCTTCCGGTGGTATCAATAAGCCCTCTGATATCTTAAAATCACTTGTCTTAGGTGCCAAAGCGGTAGGGATGGCTGCTTCACTATTGGAAGTGATCTATGAAAATGAGGAAAAAGTATTGATTGATTATTTAGAAGATTTATTTAAGCAAGTTAAGGAACTCATGCTTTTAATCGGCACTTCAGAATTGAAACAATTAAAAAAATGCCCTATAATTATTACCGGCTTTGTTCGAGAATGGCTGGAAGCGAGAGGAATCAATATTCAATCTTATGCTTATACCAGAGAATAGCCCTTTAGTTTTAAACTAAAGGGCTATTCTCTTTATTAATGAAAAGTACCACCTGTGAGTATATGCATATAATCGTAAGCTTACGGGAAATATAAAACAGAAATCCAGGAAAAAGGAGGAGGCTCTAAGTGGGGCTTAACTGGGGTGTTATGGTATTAGTTGGTGTGTCTCTATTAATCTTTTTCGGTGTTGCCCAAAGAATATTAGATAGAATGCATCTAAGTGACAAGGGAGCTTTATTAGTAATTGGTGCTTTGATAGCAGGTAGTTTTATTGATATTCCCATTACCCGGGGAAATATTGAAACCACCGTTAATTTAGGTGGTGGTGTTGTTCCTGTAATCTTGGCTTTTTATTTAATCAATACCGCAGGTACCGTTAAAGAAAAAATAAGAGCTTTAGTTGGTGCCTTGGCTACTGGGATAGTTATTTACATAATCGGTAGTGTTATAATGACCAGGGAAGGCGCCGAATTTAATACAATTATTGATCCCATATTTATTTATCCCTTGGTGGGAGGAATAGTAGCCTATATTGCCGGAAGATCCCGTAGAGCAGCTTTTGTTGCCGGAACCCTTGGTGTGTTATTACTAGATTTTTTTCACTTGATATACCTAGTAGTAACAGGAGTACCTGGGACTGTACACATAGGGGGAGCAGGTGCTTTTGACAGTATAGTTATTTCCGGTTTAATAGCCGTATTATTGGCTGAATTCATTGGTGAAGGCAGGGAACGTTTACAAGGTGGTCCTGACAGTCGCGGAAGAGACCCCAAACTTGTTAAAAATTTGAAAGAAGTACATTATACAAGTATGCTGGGAGTCTCTGAAAATATTGAGTCAGATAAGGACCAAAGGGGTGAGGACAATGCATAAAACCAGGAAATTTTTTCTCTTAGGTTTAGGTATATTTTGCGTAATTCTAGGCTTGACAATAGTACACTTAACAGGTAATTTATCCGTTTCCATCAGTGTAGATTCAGCTCAAGAAATTCTCGAAGAGTTAGGGAAATTTGATCTTGAAAGAACAGATGGAGGTTATTATTCCTTTGTAGATATAAAAACTAAAAAAGAAATTGACCAAACTAGTAGGGCCGTTTTTGAAGGTGATGAGCTTATTTTAGCGGATAACTCCAGGTACCGGGTTGTAGAAATAGAGGGAGACACAGTTTACTGTGAATATCTAGGCAAAGAAGATATTTCCTGGAAGCCTAAAGAACAGCCGGCTATAAGCCAAGGCAAGCTGGCTCAAAATGAAGGAAGGCCGGTAGCCCTATATAGTACCCATACCGCAGAGTCTTATGTGCCAACCTCCGGTACAGAAAGCAAACCAGGAGACGGTGATATTTTAAAAGTAGGCAAAACTATTTCTAATGTATTACAGGAACAGGGCATTAAAGGAATTATGAGTGACAATAAACACGATCCTCATGATGCCAATGCATACCAGCGCTCACGAAGAACAGCCGTCCAGTTATTAAAACAAAATCCTATTGCCCTTATTGATGTTCATCGGGATGGGGTACCTGACCCTAATTTTTATGCAACAGAGATTGACGGTAAAAACGCCACCCAAATCCGTTTAGTAGTAGGAAGGCAAAACCAAAATATGCAAGCTAACCTTGATTTTGCAAAGCAAATCAAGGCTTATTATGATGAGAAAAAACCTGGCCTAATTAAAGGTATCTTCATGGCTAAAGGCAACTATAACCAGGATTTAGCTCCCCGTTCGATTTTGATTGAAGTAGGTACTCATACTAATTCTTTAGAAGAGGCACAAAACGGTGCAGCAGTTTTTGCCTCTCTTTTACCGGAATTTTTAGGTGTTACCGGTACTCCGGCGAACCAACAGCCTGCAACTGAAACTACCCGTGGTACTACTTCCTCTTTAATCTGGATATTACTTGCGGTTTTCGTAGGAGGGATTGTTTTTCTTTTCATTAGTACAGGTAGTTTGGAAGGTTCTTTCAATAAAGTGCGCAGTCTAGGTAAAGAATTTGCCAGCTTTTTCGGCAATATTAAAGGAAAAGATAAGAAGTAGATATGAAAGATATGGCTAGTATTGTTATTTTAGGAGTTATCATGGGTGTTGCAGCCAGAATTTTCATGTTAAGAAATGATTATCGTTCATATCCCTCTTATCCCCATGGGTATGTAACCCATATTTCTTTAGGATTTATTGCGGCTTTTTTAGCATCTTTAGCCATTCCCGCTTTAATGGAAAAAGAATATACAGCTGTAACCTTTTTGGTATTAGCTGCTCAACAATTTAGGGATATTCGGAATATGGAACGGGAAACTTTAAGTAAACTTGAAGAATTATCATTGGTACCACGTGGCCTGGATTACATTGAAGGAATAGCAAAAGTTTTTGAAGCCAGAAATTATCTAGTAATGCTTGTATCTTTGACAACGACAGGTTTTGCGGTATTTTTTAACTTACAAATTGGTGCCATAGCCGGCATAATTAGTATTTTCTTAACAGGTTTTCTAATGAGAGGCCAATTTGTTCGCGACATAGCCGAAGTAAAACCCGGCAAGTTACATTTCGAAAAATCCTTATTAATGGTTGATGATATTGTTATTATGAATATTGGGTCACCGGAAGCCAAAGAAAAAATTTTGCAAGATGGGGTAGGGGTAGTTATTCATCCTAAAGATGATAACGCCCGGGCTACTTTGAATAATCTCGGCCAGAGGCAAGCAATTCTTCATGATGTAGCCGCATTGGTTGGCAGTAAATTAGAAACAGGAGAACCTGATTTTACACCTCTTATGCGCAAAAATGTGGATACAGGGAAACTGGCTTTATTTGTTGTACCCAATGAAAAGGATATTGAATGTATAATTGAGGCTATTTACCGAACACCAGTCTTAGAAAGTGCTACCCAAAAGCCTTTATCCAGCGATATAGGTAGAAAAGCCGCTGATTAGAAAGGAAGAGGTTTATGGAAGTTGGAATTAAAGAGACTATTTTAGCTATAATAACTACCGATCCGCAAAAAGTTTTTGGGAGCAGTCCCGTTTTTATAGCCAAAGATAAGGAGGAGGCTAACCGGATTGGTTTATTATTAAGCAGGATTTTAAAAGCTATGGTTCATGATTTAGAAAATGGAGTTTATATTGTGGTTAAACATTAAGAAGGAGGGAGAAAGTGCATATAATTTACCATTGCTTCGGAGGCTCCCATTCTTCCGTAACTAGCGCTTGTATCCATGCAGGTTTATTAAAAGAAAGTAAAGTCCCCAGTGCTCAAGATTTATTAGCTTTACCCTATTATGATAAACAAGTGGCCCAGGATCATGGGTATATTCGCTTTATTGGGCACGACGAATATGGTAACTCTGTTTATATTACAAGTAAACACGGTTTAGGAAAAAATTATGAAGATATTATGCGGAGCATTGCAAGTATTGCGGATATTCCTAATAAGGATCTGGTATTTGTTGATACTATGCCTTATGTAAATTGGCTTATGGTTATTGGAGGTTATCTTTCCCGGCGGTTAGGATTAGTGAGAATAGGTAGGCCTATTGTTATCTTAGGAACGCAAATTTCTTTCCACAAATTTTGCCATATTGTAAAGATTATTAAAACAAAATATGCTAAGGATAATCGCCAATGGCCATAATTTACATGTGTCCCACCGGCACTCACTCATCCCTTGTTGCCGCTAATCTCCATATAGGAAAAATTGATTTAACCTCCAGTGTTTCTGATATCTTACATTTACCTTATTATGGACAAGTAAATAATAAACCAGGTTTTTTTCTTTTTATAGGAAAAGATAATCAAGAACGAGCTGTATATACTTTAGGAGTTTATCATGAGGCTGAAATAATTAAAAGATCTGCTCTGGATTTACTGAAATTGTTTAATAAAGAAAGGGACTTTTTTTTCGTTGATGTATCAAAATTTATGCCAAAAGTTTCTGTCAGGTGTAATGCCTTCCTAAAAAAAGAAATGTACCCACGGGAAAAAATCGCTGTAACATTAAAGGAAAATTTAAAGGAAATTTATTACGAAGTAAAAAAATATAACAATTATATTTAAGCAGGAACCTTCGGTTCCTGCTTGCTTGATTTTTAAATAGGTATAATAGATAATGGAAATTAATTAAAAGTTACAGGAGTGGAAAAATGAGTGCTATAATTTATAAGGTGAGGCCAGATTCTTTAGCTGATGAGTTGGGATTAGAACCAGGAGATAAAATCTTAAAGATTAATGGAGAAACACCTAAAGATTTAATAGACTTCCAATTTCTTTGGTCGGATTCGGAAATAGAATTACTGGTGGAAAAAAAGAATAAAGAAAAAATGTTGTTTGAAATAGAAAAAGATATTGATGAAGGATTAGGTGTTGAATTTGAACAGGCTGTTTTTGATAGAATCATAAACTGTCATAATAAATGTTTATTTTGCTTTATTGACCAGATGGGGCCGGCTATGCGTCCCTCCCTCTATGAAAAGGATGATGACTACCGGCTTTCTTTTTTACAAGGGAACTTTATTACTTTAACAAATTTACGTCCAGGAGATTTTGAACGAATCAAAGAATTACATTTAAGTCCCCTTTATGTTTCCGTACATACTACAAATCCTTTATTAAGAATTGAACTTTTAAGAAATAAAAAAGCCGGTTTAATAAACTCCCAGTTAGATGAATTAATTAAGGCAGGAATTAATATTCATACCCAAATTGTTCTTTGTCCGGGGATAAATGATGGGGAGAGCTTAGATAAAACTATTGAAGATTTAAGCAAACTTTGGCCGGGAGTCAGGTCAATAGCTATTGTACCGGTAGGGGTAACTAGATTTAGAAAAGATTTAAGTAAATTCCCGGAATTTACTAAAGACTACAGTAAACATTTAATAGAAAAAGTTGCTTTTAAACAAAGTTATTTTCGGAAAAAATTAGGTAAAACCTTGGTTTATCTAGGGGATGAAATTTATATTCGTGCGGGGATGGATTTTCCTAAAAGAGAATACTATGATGATTTTCCACAAACAGAAAATGGTGTTGGTTTGTCCCGCCTTTTCCTTGACGAATTCAAGCAATTAAAAACTACTTTACCCCCGAAAGTTAGTCCGAGAAGATATATAATATTAACCGGAGTATTAGCACAACATATTTTAAAACCGGTTGTACAAGAGCTTGAACAGGTTGAGGGGGTAGAATTGGAACTTAAGGTTGTAGAAAATAACTTTTTTGGTCCTAGGGTTACTGTTGCCGGGTTATTAACAGGAAAAGACCTGCTAACTGGTTTACAAGGCGTTGAACAAGGGGCTAAAGTTATTTTTCCTGATGTTTTATTAAAACAGGGTGATAATATATTTTTAGATAACTTATCACCGGAGGAAATAGAAAAATCTTTAAACATAGAGTTAATTCCAGTACCGGCTACGGCGAAAGGATTGATAAATGCTGTCATTTATAACTAGATTTTAGTTTTATGGTATTAAATAAGGGAGAAGAGGTGATAATTTTGAAACCGATGGTAGCTATAGTTGGACGTCCTAACGTAGGAAAATCTACATTATTTAATAGATTAACCGGAGGCCGTACAGCCATTATCGAGGATACTCCCGGAGTAACCCGGGATAGATTGTATAAAGATGCGGAATGGCAAGGGAAAATATTTACCGTTATTGATACCGGTGGATTGGAAATTAATTCCGATGATATAATGTTAGAAAAAATTAAACAGCAGGTCCAAATTGCAATTGAGGAAGCAGATATAATTTTATTTGTTGTAGATGGAAAAACAGGTATTACTCTTGATGATCAAGAGGTAGCCAATATGCTCAGAAAAACTAATAAAGAAGTGCTCCTTGTGGTCAATAAAATTGATAATTTTCAAGACCCTACTGTTTACATGGAGTTTTATCAATTAGGTTTAGGAGAACCTTATCCTATTTCAGCCGTTCACGGTATGAATACCGGTGACTTATTAGATAAAATTGTTGAACTATTACCGGAGGATACAGGAGAACCCTATGAACCTGATGTGATTAAAATAGCGGTAGTTGGTAGGCCTAATGTAGGGAAATCTTCTTTAGTAAATGTCATCTTAGGTCAAGAAAGAGTAATAGTTAGCGATATTCCAGGAACTACCCGGGATGCCATAGATACACCTTTTACCAGAGGCGATCAACAGTATGTAATCATTGATACTGCTGGTATGAGACGAAAAAGCAAAATCGCCGATCCTACCGAAAGGTATAGTGTGTTACGTGCTTTACGGGCAATTGATCGTAGTGATGTAGTTTTAATGGTAATTAACGCCCAAGAAGGTGTTACGGAACAGGATAAGAGGATTGTGGGATATGCTCATGAACAAGGCAAAGGTTGTATCTTAGTCGTTAATAAATGGGATTTAATTGAAAAAGATGATAAGACATTACATAAATTTGAAAAGAAAATTCGTAATGAACTATTATTTTTACAGTATGCACCCATAATTTTCGTTTCTGCCTTAACGAAACAAAGAGTAAATAAAATATTAGAGATAGTTGATTTTGTTGCGGAACAACAAGCTTACCGGGTTAATACCAGTACCCTCAATCAGGTTATTAGCGAAGCTGTACAATTGAATCCTCCTCCTTCGGAAAAAGGAAAAAATTTAAAAATTCTTTACGTGACCCAAGCAGGTATAAAACCACCTAGTTTTGTTATTTTTGTCAATGAACCGGAAATAATGCATTTTTCTTATGAAAGGTATTTAGAAAACAAAATAAGGGAAAATTTTGGTTTCGAAGGCACACCTATCCGGTTTATAATTAGAAAAAGGGATGAATGATTTGGAGGAAAAAAGATGGATTACTTAAAAGTTTTCCTGGTAGGATATGCCCTTGGTTCTATACCTTTTGGTTATATAGCAGGTAAAATTTACGGCGTTGATATCCGTAAATACGGAAGCGGTAATATAGGGTTCACTAATGCTATGCGTGTTTTAGGTGTTTTTCCGGCTCTTTTTGTATTATTCTTCGATGCTTTGAAAGGATATTTAGCTGTTTGGTATGGTGACATTACAGGGGGAGCAGGGTTGGCTACTTTAGGTGCTCTTAGTGCCATGGTGGGTCATAATTGGCCGATAACTTTAAAATTTAAAGGTGGACGGGGAGTTGCTACAGGACTTGGTATAATCATCTATTTATCGTGGCCCATAACTTTAGTGGCATTGCTTATTTGGGTAGTTGTAGTCAGTTTAAGCCGCTATGTTTCTTTGGGTTCGATTATTGCCGCTTTTTTTGTACCGGTAGCTATGCTGATAATAAAAAAGCCCCTTCCTTATATTGCTTTTAGTGTACTAGGTGCCAGTATTGTTATCCTTAGGCATAGGCCTAATATTAAAAGATTGTTAGAAGGCACAGAAAATAAAATAGGCAGTAAGACTATAACTCCGAAAGGAGGAAAAAAATGAAGAAAATTACGGTTTTAGGGGCAGGGAGTTGGGGTACGGCTTTAGCCATTGTTTTAGCTAATAATGGGTGGCCCGTTAATTTATGGTGTCGTACTCAAGAACAAAAAGAGCAGATGATCATGAAAAGAGAAAATACTAAATATCTACCAGGTGTAGTATTACCAGGGAATATTACTATTTCTAGCAACTTGGAAGAAGTACTTACTGATCCCAGCCCATTATGTATTGTTTTTTCGGTTCCGACTAATGCTGTGAGAGAAACTTTGAATAAAGTCAAACACCTGCTTAAAAGCTCAACGATTTTAGTAAATACAGCCAAGGGGATTGAAACAAATACCTTAAAAAGGCTTAGTGAAGTATTTGAAGATGAATTGCCCGGGATTTCCGATAGATTTTGTGTTCTTTCAGGTCCCAGTCATGCAGAAGAAGTAGCAAGAGGAGTACCTACCACTGTTGTAGCAGCTTCTAGTAAACGTAAAGTTGCGGAAAAAGTACAGGATATTTTCATTTCTCCACAATTTAGGGTATACACTAATCCGGACGTGATTGGTGTTGAAATCGGAGGAGCCTTAAAAAACGTTATTGCTCTGGCTACAGGAATTTCTGATGGTTTAGGTTATGGTGATAATTCCCGCGCTGCTTTAATAACCAGGGGAATGACGGAGATTGCACGTTTAGGAGTAAAAATGGGAGCAAGTCCTTTAACTTTTGCCGGATTGTCAGGCATAGGTGACCTGGTTGTCACCTGTACCAGTATGCATAGTAGAAACAGAAGAGCAGGTATTGCACTAGGACAAGGTAAAGATTTAGAGACTGTTTTAAAAGAAATGGGGATGGTGGTGGAAGGAGTCAACACTACTCGTTCTATAAATAAATTGAAAGAAAAATATGATGTGGAACTTCCCATTTCCCAGGAAGTATATAATGTGTTGTTTAAAGGTGTAAGCCCGCGGGAAGGTGTTGTAAATTTAATGACTAGGATGCGTAAACATGAAATGGAAAATGTGGTCCTAAAGCAAGTTCAATGGTAAAAAAATGGCCGAAAGGCCTTTTTTTTCTTTTTATAAGGTAATAATCATAAGGCTAGGACATATATATAGTAATGTTAAAGAGTGCCAATTCTAATCAGCCAATAATAGAATTCGTCAATTCTATTTTCCTTTTTGAATTGGTATAGGGGAGGGATGTGTTAGGTTAAGGTCGATTTAATTAGCTTACTGATTAATATTTAAGGAGGGATAAGATAATGGAGTATTTTGATGTAATCCAAGATATTGCCAATCGAACGGGTGGAAATATTTATATCTCCGCTGTGGGTCCGGTAAGAACTGGGAAATCAACTTTTATTAAAAGGTTTATGGATTTACTGGTTTTACCTCGCATCGAAAATGAGTACGATAAAGAAAGAACAACAGATGCTTTGCCACAAAGTGGTGCCGGCAAAACTATCATGACAACTGAACCTAAATTTGTTCCTGATGAAGCTATTTCTATTGAAATAAGAGAGGGTATTAACGTAAATGTAAGGTTAGTAGACTGTGTAGGTTATACGGTAGAAGGAGCCTTAGGATATGAAGAGTCAGAAGGACCTAGAATGGTTAGAACACCTTGGGCTGAAGACCCTATTCCCTTTCAAGAAGCGGCAGAATATGGCACCAGAAAAGTAATTACAGACCATTCCACCATTGGCTAGGTTATCACTACTGACGGAAGTATTACTGATATCCCACGGGAGAATTATGTGGAAGCAGAACAAAGAGTAGTCAATGAATTAAAAGAATTAAATAAGCCATTTATTGTTTTATTAAACAGTAAACACCCTGATGACCCGGATACATTAGAACTGGCTCAACAGTTGGAAGCAGAGTATGAGGTTCCGGTGATACCCATAAATATTGCCAAAATGACTGAAGAGACCATACTGGAAATTTTGGAAGAAGTCTTATTTGAATTTCCGGTTACTGAAGTTAACATTAGTTTACCCAAGTGGATTGAAGAATTAGAATCTGAGCACTGGCTAAGGGCTCAATTTGAAGATGCGGTTCACAGCACCATCAGTGAAGTGAAAAGATTAAGAGATATTGATAACTCCATAGAAACATTAGCTGCGTATGATTTTGTGAAAGATGTTGTCTTAACTAACATGGATATGGGTACAGGTGTTGCTCATATTGAAATGGCCGCCGACGATAATTTATTTTTCCGTGTCTTTAAAGAAGTCAGCGGAGAAGAAGTGGAAGGATTACATGACATTCTCAGAATTACCAAGGTATTTAGCAAAGCCAAAAAAGAGTATGATAAATTAGAAAGTGCCCTCCGGGATGTTCATGAAAAAGGCTATGGTATGGTAACACCTTCCTTATCAGAAATGCAACTGGAAGAGCCTGAATTAATTAAGAAAGGCGGCAGTTTCGGAGTAAGACTAAGAGCCAGTGCACCGACTCTTCATATTATTCGTACTGATGTTACTACTGAAATTACACCCTTAATGGGTTCAGAAAAACAATGTGAAGATTTAGTTCGATATTTGCTGGAGAAATTTGAACAGAATCCCCAGCTTATGTGGCAGTATGACATCTTTGGGAAATCCCTTCATGAATTAGTAAGAGAAAACATGGAGGGCAAATTACAGAAGGTTCCTGAAAATGTTCAGAAAAAGCTACAAGAAACAATTAAGCGCATAACTAACGAAGGCAGCGGAGGATTGATATGTATTATTATTTAATCGGTCATTAGACCGATTTTTTGTGTTTTAATATAACTAAAAAATTTTTAGCTATTGACAAATAGTTTGAGAGTGTTATAATGTCTACCATACAAGGATAACTATCCATGCAGGAAGGACAAAGGATGAAGAAACATGTTCAGATCTGATAAAAACAAATTTTATATTGTAAAAAAGGATATTTTACCGGATGCAATTATTAAAACAGCTAAAGTTAAAGAGTTGTTAACTCAAAAGGAAGCGGAAACAATTAATGAAGCCGTAGAAAAAGTAGGTATAAGCAGAAGTGCTTTTTATAAGTACCGGGATGGAGTTTTTCCCTTTTATGAAGCCAGTAAAGAGAAAATTGTTACTATAAATATTACCTTAGAACATCGCTCCGGTGTTCTCTCAAAATGTCTCAATTCTATTGCTATGGTAAAAGGTAATATTTTAACTATAAATCAAGGAATACCTTTACAGGGAGTAGCTTATGTGACTATTTCCATTGAAACGGCAGAAATGGAGGGAGATATTGAGAATTTGCTGGAGGCACTTACCAATATTTCTGGTGTATTAAAAGTTGAGATAATCGGTCAAAGTTGAGGTGGTGGGAAATGAATAAAAAAATCAAAATCGCTTTATTAGGTTTTGGTACAGTAGGAACAGGAGTATATAAATTAATTAATAAGCAAAAAGAAAGTTTTTGTCATAAGGTGGGGGCTGAAATTGAGATTAGCAAGATACTGGTCAGAAATAAAAATAAAGAAAGACCGGAACTTTTACATAAAGAACTTCTTACAGATGACTGGCAAGAAATAATCCAAGATGAGGAAATAGAAATTATTGTGGAAGTGATGGGTGGTATTGAACCGGCCAAAACATATATCCTGGAAGCTTTAAAGGCAGGGAAAAACGTAGTAACAGCCAACAAAGATCTCTTGGCAGAGTATGGCAGGGAGTTATTAGACACAGCCCATTTGAAAAACAAAGATTTGGCCTTTGAGGCCAGCGTCGGTGGGGGTATTCCCATTATTAGACCACTTAAACAATGTTTAGCCGGAAATGATATCGAAGAAGTTATGGGAATCATTAATGGAACCACTAATTATATATTAACTAAGATGACTTATGAAAATTTAAGTTTTGGGGAAGCGTTAGCTCAAGCTCAAGAATTAGGTTATGCGGAAGCTGATCCTACATCTGATATTGAAGGTTTAGATGCTGCGAGAAAATTAGCTATTTTGGCTTCTATTGCTTTTCACAGTAGGGTAACTTTTAAGGATGTTTATGTAGAAGGTATAACCAAAATTGCCTTAGCTGATATTATTTACGCTCAAGAGCTAGGTTATGTAATAAAATTAGTTGGTTTAGCCAGACAAACTGTCTCAGGCATTGAAGCCAGAGTTCATCCGATGTTTATCCGGAAAAGTCATCCTTTGGCTGCGGTGAATGATTCTTTTAACGCGGTTTTTGTCCGGGGTGATGCAGTAGGAGAAGCCATGTTTTTTGGTCGGGGAGCAGGTGAAATGCCTACAGCCAGTGCCGTATTAGGTGACATTATTGATGTAACCAGAAATATAGTTAATAATTGTACGGGAAGGATTTCCTGTACCTGTTACTATAAATCACCTGTAAAAAATATAAACGAAATTACATCAAAATATTATTTGCGTTTAAAAGCAGTTGATAAACCCGGTGTATTTGCCAGTATTGCCGGAGTATTCGGTAACCATAATGTGAGCTTAGACTCCGTTATTCAAAAACACCGTAAGGAAAACATAGCCGAAATTGTTATAATTACTGATTATGTTCAAGAAAAGGATTTTCGAGATGCTTTGCAAATTATTAAAGGTCTTTCAATAGTTGCAGAAGTTTCATCTGTAATCAGAGTAGGAAAGGATTGACTAAAAATTGTTATTAAAAATACCGGCAACCAGTGCTAACTTAGGACCTGGTTTTGATTGTATAGGGATGGCTTTAAACTTATATAATTATATCGACTTTGAAGTAATTGACGGTTATGGAAAACTGGAGATAGAAGTAAAAGGTGAAGGTGCAGATGAATTAAGCAAAGATAAGGATAATCTTGTTTATCAGGCTTATGAAAGAGTCTTTTTAAAATTATCTCAACCAGTTCCTGGTATAAGACTAAAAATGGAAAATAGCATACCTTTAGCCAGGGGGCTGGGAAGTAGTTCAGCCGCTGTTGTAGGTGGGCTGGCAATTGCCAATAAGGTTCTGAATAATGCTTTATCTATTGACCAATTATTAGCGTTAGCAGTTGAATTGGAAGGACATCCTGATAATGTTGCCCCTGCCTTAATCGGCGGTATTGTCCTTTGCGGTAGTAATGGTCAAAAAATAATGTACGATAAAATCATTGCACCCAAAGGGCTGTATTGTTCAGTTTTAATACCTGATTATGAACTTTCTACTAAAAAAGCAAGAGATATTTTACCCCGGAATATTGCTTTAAAGGATGCAGTTTTTAATATAAGTAGGATGGGTTTCTTTGTACATGCCCTTCATACAGGTGATTTAGAAAAAATTAAATATGCCATGGAAGACAAACTGCATCAACCTTTTCGCAGTCAACTGATTCCAGGATTGACAGATGTTTTTGTAGAAACGAAAAAAATGGGGCTATTAGGTGCTGCAATTAGTGGAGCAGGACCTTCCATAATTATTTTTCACAGGAAAGAACAAACTTCAATGTTAAAAAATATACTTAAAATCATGGATGTTCATAATATAAAAGCAAAAATATTAAATTTAGAACCTGTTGCAGAAGGAGTAAAGTTAATTGACAAATCATAGGAGGTAAATGAATGGCACTGATAATTCAAAAATATGGTGGAAGTTCCGTGGCCAACCCTGAACGGATAAAAAGAGTTGCTCAAAATATAGCTAAAACACGTTCAGAGAGTAATCAAGTTGTAGTAGTTGTATCCGCAATAGGTGATACTACCGATGAGTTAATTAATCTGGCAAAACAAATTAACCCTCGACCTTCCAATAGAGAAATGGATATGCTTTTAGCTACTGGGGAACAGGTTTCTATTGCCTTACTGGCTATGGCCCTGGAGGCTATCAATGTTCCGGTAATCTCCCTGACCGGACCCAAAGTAGGTATTATTACAAATCAAGTTCATACAAAAGCCAGGATTAAGGAAATAAAAACGGAAAGAATTAATAATGAACTAGACAAAAATAAGGTGGTAATTGTTGCCGGTTTTCAGGGTAAAACAGACGACAACGAGATAACTACTTTAGGTCGTGGGGGCTCAGATACAACAGCTGTAGCACTTGCTGCAGCATTAAAAGCAGATCTTTGTGAAATTTATACAGATGTGGAAGGGGTTTATACGGCTGATCCCCGGATTATTAAAAATGCTCGAAAACTAAACCAAATATCTTATGATGAAATGCTGGAACTGGCTAGCTTAGGGGCACGAGTGCTCCATCCACGTTCAGTAGAATTAGCTAAACTTTACCGTGTACCCCTTTGCGTTCGTTCTAGTTTTACTAATAAGGAGGGGACATTAGTAGTGGAAGAAAGATTTTTAGAAAAAGAAATGCTCGTAACCGGATTAGCCCATGATTTAAATGTTGCTAAAATAGGTTTATTTGATGTTCCTGACCGTCCAGGAATCGCTAGTAAGATTTTTAATGCTTTAGCCCAAGCCAATATTAATGTGGATATGATTATCCAAAGTGCTATGCGTCATAATAAAAATGATATTGCTTTTACTATTCCGAAAGATGATTTAGAAAACGCTTTAAACATTGCCCGCCAGGTTGGAAAAGAAATAGGGGTTTCTGAAATAGTTTATGCTGATGATATTGCGAAAATTTCCATTGTAGGTGCAGGAATGATCACTTCACCGGGAGTGGCTGCCAAAATGTTTACTACTTTGGCAGAAAACAATATAAACATAGAGATGATTAGTACTTCGGAAATCAAAGTATCCTGTATCATAAAAAGCAGTAGCGTAAACACTGCAATGGAAGTATTGCATAAAGCCTTTAATTTAGATGAAATATACAATAATAATGGTGTTAGAAATACGGCGGAATAATTCTTGACAAACTAATATAAACATGTTATGATATTTTTCGTCAGTCGGGGCGTAGCTCAGTTTGGTAGAGCGCTACCTTGGGGTGGTAGAGGCCGCACGTTCAAGTCGTGTCGCTCCGACCATTTCTTTTATTATAAGTTAACACGAAAAATTAAACTGCTTTTTATTTAGTAGTTAATAACTAAATAAAAAGCGGTTTTTTGTTTTTAATTAAAATTCATTATCCGTGATTTTGAGAAGAAAGAAGGCGGAGATCTACCTAAATTGATTAGTTGTTTTTTAAGGAAAAATTGCAGGAAAACATTTTACATTTGTAGAAAAAGCTTATATAAGCCAAATTAATGTTTACAGGTGGTGAAAAGATGCTGGGGGCAATAGTGGGGGATATTATTGGCTCTATTTATGAATGGGATAATATAAAAACCAAGGATTTTGAATTGATAAACCCAAGAGCTTTTTTTACTGATGATACGGTGATGACTTGTGCTGTTGCTCAAGGTTTATTTGAATCTAATTTAGATGATGAGGAAGATACAAAATCAATGATAATTAAACATATGGTACAAATCGGTAGACGATATCCTAACTGCGGGTATGGTGGTATGTTTTATCAGTGGCTTTTTGGCGATAAGCAAGTACCATATAACAGTTTTGGTAATGGTTCAGCAATGCGTGTATCACCTGTAGCCTGGGTCAGTGATGACTTTAATCTTGTCCTCCGCCTTGCCAGAAATACTGCGGAAGTAACCCATAACCATCCAGAGGGTATTAAAGGTGCCCAAGCAGTGGCGGCAGCAATTTTCTTAGCCAGAAAGGGAAAAAGTTTTAAGGATATAAAAAATTTTATTACAGAAAACTACTATTATCTAGATTTTACCTTAGATGAAATAAGGGATACATATAAATTTGACGTTACTTGTGCCGGTACTGTTCCGCCGGCAATTGTAGCTTTTTTGGAATCAAAGGATTTTGAGGATGCCATAAGAAATGCCATTTCCCTGGGAGGAGATAGTGATACTTTAGCGGCTATCACCGGAAGTATTGCGGAGGCTTACTATGGAGTGCCTGAATATCTGGAAAAAATGGCCATGTCTAAGCTAGATGATCGGTTGAGAAATATAGTAAATAATAGAAAAATATATTATAAAGGAATGGATAGGTAATGATAGAGTACAAAACCTTAGCTAAAGCTGGAAGTGACGAAATAATAATCGAAAAATCAAGGTTTATCGGTTATTGTGCTCCCGTTTCTTCTGAAGAAGAGGCTTTGGAGTTTATCGAAAAAATAAAAAAGAAGCATTATGACGCTACCCATAATGTTTTCGCTTATGTTGTGGGTTTAGATAATAATATTCAGAGATACAATGATGATGGGGAACCTTCAGG
>ENA-OWOZ01000539-OWOZ01000539.1-bioreactor-metagenome-genome-assembly--contig:-NODE-539-length-46598-cov-3.880828_pt1 | contig 46598 bp, 40 predicted proteins | sample MGYA00238140_ERZ651804 | MGnify/ENA primary metagenome ERZ651804 (study PRJEB26910, sample SAMN07631232) | bioreactor metagenome | isolation source: Switchgrass digestor | place: USA: Dartmouth...
CCTTTGGGCACGAACCTTTAGTGTGTTTTTGCCAAAGTTGATATTGCCTCTATTGACCATGATGTTTTTTGCTATAGGTATTCGCATTAATGCTTATGGTTTTACAGAGAATAGGTATTTTGTCTTGGCGGGTGGAATTTGGGCAACAGGCTCTATGCTTTATTATGCTTTTAAAAAACATCCCCGGCATATTAAAGTGCTGGTTGCTGCTGCACTAATAGCTGTTTTAGCGGTAACGGGTCCCTGGAGCTGTTATGAGGTTTCGAAATACAGCCAAAATCTTCAGTTTGAAAAATTATTAGTCAGCAATAATATGCTTATTAACGGTAAAATAGTACCTTCCTCAACAATATCTGTGGAAGATAGGGTAAGCATTAGCTCAATTATTCAGTATTTTGACCGGAAGCATAGTCTTAGTGAACTTAAACTTCTACCTCCCGATTTTACATTGGAGCAGATGAAGGAGGTTTTTGGGTTCGAATTAACTTATAGTCCTAGAATTCAATATTTTTATCATCATGTGGTGGAAGAAGGAAAATTATTGGATGTACGGGACTATGATTACTATTTACCGTCCACTTCCTTCCTTAATCAACGTGCAAATACATCAGTGAATAATAGAGGAGAAAATTTAAGTATTTCTTTTGCTCATGAATCAGGTTTGCTCAAAATATCCAAACAGGACCGCCTGATTTATGAAAAGGATCTCAAGGAAGTTGCTTTAGCTATTCATGAGGCTAACAGGGGAGCAGACGGTCTTAACCTGGAAGATATGACTGTAGTAGAAGAAAACGAACATCTCAAGATATTGGTTCAGTTTTTGCATATTAGTGGTACAGAAGAAAATGAGGCGGGTGAACCTAGGATTGACTGGCTTGACTTTTCCCTGTTGCTGAAAGTAAAAGAATAAATAAGTAGGAAGGTTGGTCAGGATAAAGGGAAAAAAGTGTCTTGTTCAAAAGAACAAGACACTTTTTTTAAGCTAAAGTTATTTTTAATTCACCTAAATTTTCAATTTTAGTAATTACCTCATCACCGGCTTTGAGCCACACTTGTTTATCCTCCGGATAACCTAAAATAACACCTTGAGGTGTGCCGGTAAAAATAAGATCTCCTGGTTTTAAAGTCATAAATTGAGAAAGGTAGCTTACTAAATAGGCACAGTTAAAAATCATATCACTGGTATTGGAGGATTGTCTCAACTCACCGTTAACGTAAGTTTCCATGTTTAGATTATTGGGGTCTTGGATTTCATCAGCGGTAACCAAGTATTTGCCTAAGGGAGCAAAACCATCGCAAGTTTTTCCCAGGAGCCACTGACTGGTTTTCATTTGTAAATCCCGGGCTGAAAGGTCATTACCGACACAGTAGCCGAAAACTTTAGTTAATGCTTCTTCTTGGCTTATGTTCTGTATGGTTTCGCCGATAACGATTACCAGCTCTACTTCATAGTCAACTTTTTGGGCAACTTTGGGGATGGTTACCGTACTATTGTGGCCGGTTAAGGCATTGTTAAATTTGCTGAATAATATAGGGGTAACGGGGATGTCCGTGTTTGATTCTTTAGCATGTTGGCGATAGTTAAGACCGATGCAAAGTATTTTTTCCGGTTCAGGCACACATGGGCCATAGGTTAACTTTGTTTCATCGAAGTAGAGATTATCCGTGCCATTTAGAGCTGACTCAACTAATTTATGTACGGCAGCTTTCTGATTTTTCCAATCTCTAATTAAATCCATAATTTTAGTAGGTACAGGATAATTAAATTTTCTGGCGGCTTTTTCTAAATCTAAAATTCCTTTTTCCGTTTGGATCCCTACAGTACTAGAATCGTTTTGTAAAACATTAATTAATTTCATAAGGCCCTTCCTCCATATAATTTATACGGTTCTTCTTCGCAATGTTCGGATCGCCACTTCATGGTCGCCTAATATTTCACTGATAGAAGTTTGATTGTCTTTAATCTCGTTAACAGTTCCCTGAAGTTTTGCCAATTTAACCTGGAGGTTGTCCATTTCCGCTTTGTGCACATCAGCTCTATGCTCTAAAGCTCTAAGAATATGAGTATTTTCCTGTTGTTGTTCCTTAATGGTGTCTATTTTAGCCTCCAAGCTATCGATTCTAGTTTCAAGTTTACCAAATCTGTTTTCAAGATTATCGATTCGACTTTCAAGGGAGACAACTTTGTTTTCCAGCCTATCAATTCGAACTTCTAAATTATCAATTCTGTTTTCTAGGTTACCGATTTTGTTTTCTAAACTATCTATTCTGTTTTCCAAACTACCGATTCTGTTTTCTAGGTTATCTATTCTGCCATCTAGGCTATCGATTCTGCTTTCCAACCTGTCTAATCGTGTAGTTACCTGGCTTTTGAAATCCCTAAATTCCGTTAGAAACTCTTTAAATAAATTCTCCATCTTCTATATATCCTCCTAGATATTTTCTAAGAGAAATTAAAAGTAGACAAGCCTTTATGTAAAATTATACCATATTTTTACCTTTACATATGTACTTATTGGTCCAGATACTCTTCCAAAGTAAGTCCTTTTTCGCTAATTTCCATGGCTACAGCTTGTCCCACATAACGAATATGCCACGGTTCATAGATGTATCCTGTTATATGGGTTTTATCTTGAGGATAGCGAATTATAAAGCCAAACCGGGGGGCATTTTCTGCTAACCATTTTCCTTCAGGTGTTTCCCCCAGTTTTGTGGAAAGAGTATAGTTAACACTTGGTGCACTAATATCCATAGCCAAACCTGTCTGGTGTTCGCTTTCTCCGGGGCGGGCACTAAATTTATTGGCTTCTTCTTCTCCATTTTTCCGCACATTATTGGCAAAAATAGCTGCTTGGGTTTGATATGAACGGTATCCGGAGACACCTTTGAAAATAATATTATCCTCCAAGGCTTTGGCTACTAATTCTTCCAAAGCTTGAGCTGCTTCTCGTCTCATTAATTTTTTAGGAGAATCTCCATCAAAAGAAAAAGGAATATTAGGAACAACCAGGTCACTGGGAACATAATCTTCTGTTAAAACCCATTCTTTATTTACTAAAACCAATATATCCTCAGGATTTTCAACTATTTTTTTCGTAATATGTATTGGGGGAGAGTTATCAGTTTCATTTAACTGTTCAGAATCTGGATTTTCCGTTTCAGCCCCCAGAACTTCTCTGGGGTCATTTTTTATATCTTTATCACTTTCTTCATTAAGTTCATGCTGGCTTTCATTTTGTTCGTTGTAAGCACCAATATTCTCCTGTAAATTGGGGTTAAAGATGTAAAAGCCTAGGACAATTAAAAAAAGCATACCTATTGCTAATTTTTGTAGTTTGTTCATAATCTTTTTAGTCAATCTCCTTTGTCTAATAAAGTCAGTTTATATTAAATTTCGACACGAGTAATGTTTTTCCTCTAAATTATTACTGAAAGATTATAATAAAAACAAACTTCGAAAGTTAGTTGCAAAAAAAAGGAGCCGGTTAGATAACCAGTTCCGTAGGAAATGAATTGAATAAAAATTAAATTAACCTTGAGAGATGGCTCCTAAGGTATAAAGAATAATCCCGCGTAAAATGGCATTGATTTGACTTTGAGGGATACCGTGGTTTCGTAAGTTGGCTATAAGTTCTGGGTCAGAGGTTCGGAGATTTCTTAAGATCCTGGTCGCTTCTGTTTCCACATTAGTTGGAGGATTATTTAAATTAATACTTCTTAGTGTAAATAAAACTACTGATCTTATTATCTCAATTATCCTGTTGTGGGGTATGCCGAAGCCTTCCAGGTCAGTATAGATGTTTGTTTCATCTACAATTAAATCGGTGATTCTAAGGACTTCTTGCTGAATTAAATCCGGATGTTGAGGTATAGGTGTGAAATTGTTTAAAGTGATGAGAATAATTTCTCTAAGGATTGTTCTGATCTGGTTGTTGGGAACGCCATAATTAACCAATTCCCTAATTAATCCAGGGTTAGTTAATCTAAATTGTTCATAAAGTTCTGTGGCCAGTTGTTCCGGATTTGTTGGAGGCTGGGTTAAGTCCACATTTCTTAGGGTAAATAAAATTACGGTACGTACTATTTCCGGTACCCGGCTAACCGGTACTCCCAAATCTTCTAAGGTAGGTAGGATATTTGTATCGGCTTCGATAATACCCAGGATACGTGAAACCTCTTGTTCCAAATCTGTTGTCGGTGGAATTTCTTCAGGAGGAATTTCAACCGGTGGCTGTTCTTCTTCCGGTGGAAATTCCTCAGGGGGTATTTCTTCAGGGGGTATTTCTTCAGGGGGTAAGGGTACCGGCAATATAGTGGCTAAGGCAAAAGCAATCACAATTCTTACTATCTCATTGGCTCTTTCCATAGGTACTCCCAAAGCCATCAACATAAAAAATATCCAAGGGTATTGAGCTTTTAAGGCATTTAATAAAGCTGTGGTTCTTTGAGCCGGTGTGCCCGGATAAAAGGGATAGTTTTTTACGACGAAAGAAACAATGAACCGAAAGAGAGAGTTAATTGTGAATCTGTGCAGACCAAATCGCTCTAATTCTAAATACAGATAGCATAAATGTTGCTGAATTAGGCTCATTATGAGGTTAATATCACCTGGACAAGGTAGATCGGGGCCATGAAACCGGCTTCTGGAACTCATCTGCATTTTCATACCTCCTTTACTAGTAGCTAATATTATAATATGAATAGGATTTTCCAAATGGTGTTACAAAACTTGACAGTATTTTTTTATTGGTTAAAATATGAAAATAGTGAGTATTCTAATATCAATTAAACGAAAGAAGGTTAATATAATGGAAAAATATTTTCCTACCAGAGAAGAAGCTTTTGAACTGCTCAATGAATATATTAAAAGTGATAATCTAATTAAACACGCCTTAATGGTTGAGGCTGTTTTAAAGCATTTTGCCGAAATCTTAAATGAACCAGATCCCGAAAAATGGGCCATTATCGGTTTGGTCCATGATTTAGACTATGAACAATACCCTGAACAACACTGTAAAAAGGTTAGAGAAATTTTGGAGGCTAGAAACTGGCCGGATGAGTATATTCGGGCTATCGAAAGTCATGGTTGGAAACTCTGCTCTGATGTGGAGCCTGTTCACACAATGGAAAAAGTACTTTATACCATTGATGAACTAACAGGATTAATTGCGGCAACTGCTTTAATGCGACCGAGTAAGAGTATTTTAGATTTAAATGTTAAGTCTGTTAAAAAGAAATGGAAACAAAAGAGTTTTGCGGCCGGGGTAAAACGGGAGGTTATTGAGGAAGGTGCAGAAAAACTAGGGCTGGATTTAGATAAGGTAATTGAAGAAACGATTAAAGGTATGCAAAAGGTGGCTGAAGAAATCGGGCTTAAGGGAAGCTTATAGTCACCAAACCCATTCCGATTAGGGATGGGTTATTTTGTCTTTGACCAGGTTAAGGAAAGAAGGAAAATTGTAATCATTTCTAGAATAACATAGTAATGTAAAAAGGTTATTATGCACCTTAAATGCCGTAGAACTTTTTCTTTTTTATAGTGTGGATTAAACCTCTGTAAGATAAAGATAAAGTGGGGGTATAATAAATGCTATATCTAGGGCTTGATGTAGGTTCAACAACGGTAAAACTGGTAGCATTGGATGAGGCATATAATGTTGTTTACAATAAATATCAGCGTCATTTTTCCAATATCAAGGATACAATTGTTGAACTGATAACAGAAACTTATCAAATTTTTAAAGGATCTAAGGTTACTATCATGGTAACCGGTTCTGCGGGAATGTCTATCTCCGAAAAACTGGAGATCCCGTTTATTCAGGAAGTAATTGCTTGTACCAAAGCCGTTGAAACATTTATACCGGAAACTGATGTAGCCATTGAATTAGGTGGAGAAGATGCCAAAATTACTTATTTTGATGATACAAGAGAGCAAAGGATGAATGGAACTTGCGCCGGCGGGACCGGGGCTTTTATTGACCAAATGGCTACTTTGTTAAAGACTGATGCCCAAGGTTTAAATGAGCTGGCCAAAAATCACAAGGTAATATACCCTATTGCTTCCAGATGTGGAGTTTTTGCGAAAACTGATGTGCAACCACTTTTAAATGAAGGGGCAAATAAGGAAGATATCGCTGCTAGTATTTTCCAGGCGGTAGTGAATCAAACCATCAGTGGTTTAGCTTGTGGCAAGCCCATTAGAGGTAATGTTGCCTTTTTAGGTGGGCCCTTATACTTCTTGTCGGAATTAAGAAAGCGATTTATTGAAACCTTAAAACTAAAAGAAGAAAATGTAATCTTTCCGGCTCTTTCTCAATATTTCGTGGCTATTGGTGCTGCTCTTGCTTCTAAGGAGACAAAGCCCTTTTCCTTTAAATTAATTTATGATCGGTTACCTAATTTACGGGCAGGCTTAGAGGAAAAGGCATTACTAGCCCCTCTTTTTAAAGATTTAAAAGAGTATGAAGCTTTTTGCAAACGGCATGGCCAGTATAAAGTAAAAAGAGCCGAATTAGCAAAGGTACAGGGAAATTGTTTTCTAGGTATTGATGCCGGTTCTACTACAACTAAATTAGCCCTTATTGATGCTGAAGGGAATTTAGTTTATTCCCATTATAGCAGTAATGAAGGAAGTCCTCTGCAATCTACAATAAAAGCCTTAAAAGATTTGTATAAGATTTTACCTAGCGGAGCAAAGATCGCTTATTCAGGGGTTACCGGTTACGGAGAAGCTTTAATCAAATCTGCTCTATGTGTGGATATTGGAGAAATTGAAACTGTGGCCCATCATAAAGCCGCTGATTTCTTCTTACCCGGTGTTGATTTTGTGCTGGATATTGGCGGGCAGGATATGAAATGCATGTATATTAAGGATGGGGTTATTAACTCTATTATGCTCAATGAAGCCTGTTCTTCCGGATGTGGTTCTTTTATTGAAACCTTTGCTCATTCTTTAAATATGAGTGTAGAGGAATTTGCCAGGATTGGTATTTTAGCTGAAAACCCTGTTGACCTTGGAACCCGCTGTACAGTTTTCATGAATTCCAAGGTAAAACAAGCCCAAAAAGAAGGAGCTACCGTAGGCGATATTTCGGCAGGTATTGCCTATTCGGTGATTAAAAACGCTCTCTTTAAAGTTATTAAGTTAAGGAATCCTGAACAATTAGGTAAAAAAATAGTGGTCCAAGGCGGCACTTTTTATAATGATGCTGTTTTAAGGAGTTTGGAGATTATTGCCGATAAAGAAGTAATACGACCGGATATTGCAGGTATAATGGGTGCTTTTGGCATGGCACTTATTGCCCGGGAAAGGTATAAAGGGCAAGAGACAACTTTACTCAAAGAACAGGAAATAGGTAACTTCACCAATGAAATAAGCATGCGGCACTGTGGTTTATGTGGTAACAATTGCCTTCTGACTATAAATAAATTTTCGGATAACCGGGAGTTTATCTCCGGTAACCGTTGTGAGCGTGGGGCAGGCTTAGAAAGAAGAGAAAACTCTTTACCTAACTTATTTCAGTATAAATATCGAAGATTATTTAGTTATAAACCGTTAAGTACTGAAAAGGCTGTGCGTGGAACTATCGGTCTTCCCCGGGTCTTGAATATGTATGAACACTATCCTTTTTGGTTTACGTTTTTTACTGAATTAGGTTTTAGGGTAGTTTTATCACAGCGTTCTTCCAAAAAAATATATGAATTAGGAATAGAGACCATTGCTTCTGAATCTCTGTGTTATCCTGCTAAGTTGGCTAACGGTCATATTATGAACCTGATTAACAAAGGTGTTAAAACGATTTTTTATCCCTGTATTCCCAAAGACAAAAAGGAAGACTTAGAGGCAGATAATAACTACAGTTGTCCTATAGTTACTTCCTATCCGGAAGCCATCAAAGCAAATATGGATATATTACATAGAGGAGATATACGTTTTCTTCACCCCTTTTTACCAATGGACGCACCGGACCGGTTAGTCCAGAGACTGTATGAGGAACTGGAAATTTTCAATATTCCTAAAAGAGAGATTCAGAAAGCAGTAGAGAAGGCTTATGAGGAACTGGATAATTTTAGAAAAGATATGCGCCGTGAAGGGGAAAAAGCTCTTGAATATCTTAAGGAAACAGGGCAGAAAGGTATAGTTTTGGCTGGGAGACCCTATCATCTGGATCCGGAAATTAATCACGGTATACCGGAGTTAATCACTTCTTTAGGGCTAGCTGTACTAACCGAAGATTCTGTAGCCCATTTAGGTAAAGTAGAGCGACCCTTAACTGCAGTAGACCAGTGGGTTTATCATTCCCGCCTTTATAGAGCGGCCAGTTTTGTGGCTACGCAAAAGGACCTGGAATTAGTTCAACTAAACTCTTTCGGTTGTGGTCTGGATGCTATTACTACTGAACAAGTAGAAGAAATATTAGAACGTTTCGATAAACTATATACTTTGATTAAGATTGATGAAATTAACAACTTAGGTGCGGCCAGGATTCGCATTCGCTCTTTATTAGCGGCTATGCAGGAAAGAGAAGACCATGGCTTTGAACCCTGTAAGCTTTATGAATTGCCGAAAAGGGCTATTTTTACGAAAGAAAATAGAGAGACTCATACTATTTTAGCTCCCCAAATGGCTCCTATTCATTTTCAGCTACTTTTACCTGCTTTTCAGTCAGTAGGTTATAATATAGAGTTGCTACCTCCTGTTGATGAAAATGCTGTAAATGAAGGATTAAAGTATGTTCATAATGATGCCTGTTATCCTACTATTATCGTTGTAGGCCAAATCATGGCTGCCTTAAAATCCGGCAAATATGATTTAGACCGTACTTCCCTAATTATTAGCCAAACCGGAGGAGGATGTCGGGCAACTAACTATATCGCTTTCATTAGAAGAGCTTTGCGAGCTGCCGGTTTAGAGAAAATACCGGTAATTCCTTTAAATGCAGGGAAAGGACTTGAAACCAGCCCAGGGTTTACTTGGTCTTTACCCCTTTTGCATCGTGGCTGTATGGCCTTGGTTTATGGCGACTTATTGATGCAATTACTATATGCGGTTCGCCCTTATGAAAGAATAAAAGGTTCCACTAATTTGCTTTATGAAAAATGGGTAAAGCGTTTACAAGAAGCCATTCCCAGAGGGAAAATGAAAGAATTTACCCGGAATATTCAGGAAATAGTGCGAAGTTTCAGTGAGATAGAGGTAAATGACATTAAAAAACCTAAAGTAGGTGTTGTGGGCGAAATCTTAGTAAAATTTCATCCTTTTGCTAACAATTATATTGTGGAGGTTTTGGAAAACGAGGGGGCGGAGGCAGTGGTGCCCGACTTAACTGGATTCTTTTTGTATTCTGCTTATGATGCTGTTTACCGGTATGAAGCGTTATCAGGTAGTAGAAAAGAAAAAATCCTATCCAGCATTTTTATCAAATTTATCGAACGATACCGGAGAGAAATGCGCAAAGCTTTAGAAAGAAGCGGCAGGTTTACCCCTCCGCCAACTATTGAGGAACTGGCAAAAGGTGCTTCTAAAATCCTGTCTTTAGGAAATCAGACCGGGGAAGGCTGGTTTTTAACCGGGGAAATGGTGGAATTGCTTGAAAATGGTGTTAATAATATTGTTTGTGTGCAACCTTTTGCCTGCTTACCTAACCATATTGTAGGCAAAGGGATGATCAAAGAAATACGGCGTCATTATCCAAAAGCCAATATTGCTCCTATTGATTATGACCCCGGTGCCAGTGAGGTTAATCAGCTTAACCGTATTAAGTTAATGCTTTCTGTTGCTTTTAAAAACTTAGGTAAAGAAACTTTTGCTCAAGTAAAACCTAAAACCTTAAAGGTTGCCTCTGATTATAGTACAAAACAAATTAATTAAAAGAGACCGGAGTTACCGGTCTCTTTTAACTTACTCTGTCTACAATGTAGTAAAGTTCGTTATCTTCTTTTTGAATGCGAATTTGAAGAGCCTTAAATATTTCTTTAGTTTCCTTGATAAAAGTTGAGGGGTCTTTTTCGATAGCTAATGGACTTGGCCATTTTTTCATATATTCGTTAAATTTTCCCTTTAAGTCACTCATTTCTTCACTGTACTTTCTGGCTAAATTTTGTACTTCTTTATTTTCATGTTTGAATAGTCGCGGATACAAGGCTTGGTCTTCCATGGCCAAATGAACGTTTAAATGTCCGGCTAATTGGGCTAATAAGGAACGAACTCTTTTGGCGTTTATTGCTAATTTTTCTTCAGTTAATTCTTTGTTTATCTCTTTTTTTATTTGCAAAATTGTTTGGTGTTGTTCCCGAAATCTTAGAGTTTTTTCCATTTTTATCTCCCCTTTCGTTTTTAAGGAAATAATAACGGAAAAAAATTAAGCAGTCAGTGACATTAATCACCAATTTTTAACTTTTAATAATTGGTGTTCTTTTTAAAGCAAAAATAACCAAGTAAGCAATAACCAGGCCAATAACAAATTGGACTATGTTCCAAGGAATACTGAAAACCGGGACAATAAAAGTTCCATACATGAATCCTGACGTAAGATAGTAACCCAATACCATCCATAAACCGGCTATGAACATTCCCAGTAGCTTATCTACACCAAAGAGATTTTTGTCAATTTTATTAAGATAAAAGGCCAACCCAATAATGATTACGGGAATAAGGATAGAAATCCAGAGTAGTTGTGTTTGCAATTTTTCACTTAATGATAATAGCTCTTGAATATTCGTAACTCCGTCTATTTCACTTATAAGCTCTGTTGAGCCGGGATTAATGTATTTACCGATAATACTCCGGGTAAAAAAGCTAAACCCAAACCAGATAACAGCCATGATTATGCTAATAACAGTGCTTTTGGTTTTATTATTTTTCTCCTCTGCTACCCAACCTACTAAACCTCCCATAACCGTTTTAATAACCAGGGTAGGAAGTACCCAGTTGGCATACCCTCCTAAAAGATCCGCTAAAGCAGAACCTACTCCTCCCGCTAAAGCACCCATTTTCCAGCCAAAAAGAATTGCCGCTACAAAAATCATACTGTCCCCGGCGTGAATATAACCTTGCGTAAAAGGGACAGGGATCCTAACACTAAAAGTAGCCACAAAGACTAAAGCAATCATTAGGGCGGTATAGGTTAAGTTTTTAGTTTTTTCGCTCATGCTTACCCCTCCAGTATTTTAAGGTTGAGGTTAAGGTTAAGATTTAGGTTAAGAATTCTTAACCTATGTGGTTTTTATAATTGTCAGCTGACTAAAATTTAATTATAATATAATAGAGTCCTGACCACTTTAAAAGTGACAGTTTTAATTTTTTTAACCAGGACAGTTTAAGGGGAGAGGCGAAAATGGTAGGTTTGACTTTTAAACTGGACAGAAGTTCCCAGACTCCTATATATATTCAACTTTATGAATATATAAGGAATGAAATTATTTCCGGCCGTATAGAACCAAATACTAAACTTCCTTCGATCCGCCAATTGGCCGATTTTCTCAATGTCAGCAGAACTACCGTTGAAGTTGCCTATCAACAGCTTAATGTGGAGGGGTATATAGTTAGCAAACCAAAAGCAGGTTATTTTGTAAACATTATTGAAAATAACACTTTTGGTTTAAATAAAATAAACGAATTTCCTAGTAACAGGGAGAAAAAAACGATTTCTACTTCTACGGTAGAATATGATTTCCGTAATGATTATATAGACAAAGGCAGTTTTGATTTTCGTTTATGGAGGAAGTATTTGAATAAGGCCTTAATGGATAATCAGGAACGGTTTTTAAATTACGGTTCTTTCCAGGGAGAGTACGAATTAAGGAAGGAGATAGCCAAATATGTTCACCAATCTCGAGGTGTCAAATGCATTCCTGAGCAGATCTTTATCGGGGCTGGGGTGCAGAGTCTATTAAATGTGTTGTGTGGCAATTTAAAGCCTCAGTATAATATTATTGGTTTTGAAGATCCAGGATTTAACCAGGCCCGCCATATTTTTAAAGACCATGAATTTGAAATCATTCCTATTAATTTAGAGAGGGACGGTATTTCTATAAAATCCTTATGGAAAAGCAAAGCTAAAATTGTCTATGTAAGTCCTTCTAACCAATTTCCCACCGGTTCAGTAATGTCCATCAATAAAAGAATTCAACTATTAAACTGGGCCCATGAAAATAACGGCCTTATTATTGAAGATGATTATGACAGTGAATTAAGGTATTTCGGTCGACCAATCCCTTCTCTGCAAGGATTAGATAAAGGTGCTAATGTAATCTATTTAGGTTCCTTTTCTAAAATATTACTACCGGCTATCAGAATAAGCTACATGATCTTGCCTCAGGACTTGTGTGCAAAATATATGGAGAAAATAACCAAATATAACCAGACTGCATCTAAGTTAGAACAGTTGGCCTTGGCTCTTTTTATGGAAGAGGGAATGTTGGAAAAACATATACGTAAATTGAGAAAGATTTATGCCAGAAAGAATCAATTACTCATTGAGACAATTAATAGAATTATGCACAAAAAAGTAAAAGTTTTGGCCAAAGAAACAGGTTTACATGTTTTATTAGAATTGAAAACAAATCATAGTCCCGAAAAAATTGCTTACTTAGCAGAGAGGGTAGGGGTAAAAGTTAACCCTATCTCCAATTACTCCATAAGTAGTAAAAAAAGTGAGTACCCTTTAGTCCTTCTCTCTTACGGAGGTATTCCTATAGAACATATAGAACCGGCTGTTGGGCTCCTTAACCGAGTCTGGTTTGAAACTAACCTTTAGCAATTTTTGCGAAATTGGGGAGGGTTTTTCCGAAAATTGTAGAAATAGGATAGTGGAGTATGGAGAGAGGAGGAGGGGTAATTATCAAGGGGTTAATTACACGGAAAGTTGTTTTGTTTTTATTTTTTTGCGGATTAATTTTATTTACTGAGATACCTTTGGCTTATTCTTCAGAAGAACAGCCGTTAAATATAGTAATCAATAATGAAGTTATAGTTTTTGGTCCGGAAGAACAAAAACCGGTGATAATTGACCAGCGGACTTATGTTCCTTTGCGAATTATCAGTGAAAGTTTGGGGTATAAAGTAGACTGGGATGGCAAAAACAACCAGGTTTTAATTAAAAAGAGCTTAGAGGGTATTGTGAATGAACCTCCGGTAAATGATACGAACCAGTTAAGGATTGTAATAGACAATGAAGTGTTACAAATTCCGGAGGGGTATGGGAAACCTATTTTAAGTCCCCAGGGAAGAACTTTAATTCCTTTACGGGTTACTGCCGAAGCTTTAGATTGTGAAGTATATTGGGCACCGGAAGTTGTTATTATTTCCAGCAGACCTGAAGAAGAAAAGGTGGCCATTTCCAATAAAGATGAATTTCAATCTACAGAAAAAGATTTTGCTAATCTTAGTCAGATTACCATTATGGGACCTAGTATAGCCACTCGCGAGCAGCTGCAAGCCTTTTTAGACCGGGAAGAACCCCGGATTAGAAAACTTATGGAGGATAAGTATAGCAGAGCGTTTATTCCTTTTCCTGATTTAATTGACTTATATTTAAAAATTGGTAGTGAATACAATATCCGGGGAGATATTGCCTTTTGCCAGGCTGTTAAAGAAACGGGATATTTTCAATTTACAGGACTGGTTCAACCCCACCAAAACAACTATTGTGGTTTGTGGGCAACAGGAGAACCTCTAACCGGTAATGAAAATTTTTATAACGGTGTTGACCCGACTAAAGTCTTTTTCCTGCCGGGCTATCACGGTTTAACCTTTGCAACACCGGAGATAGGTGTAGAAGCCCATATTCAGCACTTATATGCCTATGCTACCACGGCTCCATTGCCCCCAGGGAAAGAACTTGTAGACCCCAGGTTTAAGTATGTACCTCGTGGGGTTGCGCCTACTTGGACAAGCTTAAACGGTAAATGGGCTGTGCCAGGCATCGGTTATGGGGAGAGTATTTTAATAGATTACTGGCTTAAAGTAATGGAAAACTGAATTTATTATTGCGGCAAGGAATGCTTCCTTGCCGTTTTTTTCTTCAGAAAAACTATGGTTAAATAACTAAAAATGGCAATTATAATAATAGTTGCCCCTGAGGGTATTCCTAATTTGTAAGAGACAAAAAGCCCCATTAAACAAAAAACAGCGCCCAGGCCACAGGAAAGAATCATCAGGTTTTTTAGGTTATAAGTAAATTGTTTGGCCAAAGCTATAGGGACGGTTAAGAGGGCTATGCTCAAAATGATACCTGTAACTTTAACTAATAATACAACTGTACAGGCAATTAAAATATAAAGAAGGTATTCTAAAAGTAAGATAGGGGCTCCCTGAATAGCTAAAAATTCTTCGTCAAATAAGTAAGCTTTGAAAATATTAAAGAAACTAACAATAATAGTAATAATAATCAAGTCAAAAATAAGCATGAGTAACAATTCCTTGCGTGAAACAGTTAAGATATCTCCGAAAAGGTATGAGGTCATATCGGGAGGATAACCGGGCGTAAAAGCAATAAAAAGAACTCCTAAAGCCATACCTAAAGACCAAAACATGCCAATTAGCAGGTCGGAGTAGGTATCGGTTTTTTTATTAATTCTGGAAATACCTAATGAGGCTATAATTGAAAAAAATAAGCCGCTTATTATCGGCTCTATCCCCAAAAAATAACCTAGGCCAATTCCGCCAAAGGTGGTATGGGCAATTCCCCCGCTTAGCATCACTAATTTTTTTTCCGTAATAATAGTTCCCATAATTCCACAGGTAATACTTGCTAAAATGGTACTTAGAAAAGCGTTTTGTAAAAATTTATATTCTAATAGTGCTTCGAGCATTATTTAGCCTCCTCATGGTGTCTTAAGACCCGGTGGGGAACACCGTGGGCCAATAAATCTACAGGGCAACCAAAAGTATTATTGATTATCGGTTCATTTAATTCCGGTTCTCCATGGTAAAAAAGAGTTTTATTTAAACAGGCTAAACTTTTTACACTGGAAGAGATATGAGCTAAGTCATGGGTTACCAACACAATTGTCATTTTTTTATTTAGTTCCTTTAATAAAGAATAAATCTGATTGCTTGATTTATTATCCAGATTGGCAGTGGGCTCATCCAGTAACAGTATTTTAGGTTCTGCGGATAAAGCCCGGGCGATTAATACTCTCTGCAACTGGCCGCCGGATAATTGTCCAATTTGTCTAGCCCGGAGGTCAAAGATACCTAATTCCTTCATTATACAATCCACTAATTCCTGGTCTTCTTTACCATACTTAGGTAAAAGGCCATTTCTTTTACCTAAACATCCCATTAATACTACATCCCGTACATTAATAGGAAAGCGGAGGTCAAATTTGGAGAACTGTGGTACATAACTAATAAGTCTGCCCTTTGGGGTTAAAGGGCGACCAAAGATGCGAATAGTGCCTTGGGAGGGTTTAATAAGTCCCAAGATTACTTTTAATAAAGTGCTTTTTCCTCCTCCGTTGGGTCCGATAATACCTAGATAATCTCCTTCTTTTACGGTCAAATTAATATGGGCCAGGGCGCAGACCTGACCATAATATACACTGATGTTTTTTAATTCAATAGCATTGGACATATTTTTTCACTTCCGTTATTGGCTAAGAATATCAGCAAAAGTTTCAGCTATTTTATACATATTTTCTAAATAATTGGGTGCTAAGGGATCCAGTAGTACAGTTTTACCGTTTAATTCTTCGGCTATTGTTTTAGCTTGTTTGGAATCATGTTCTGCCTGGTAAAAGACGACTTTTATATTTTTTCCCTTAGCTACATCAATTATCTTTTGGATACTTTCAATGGTGGCTTCCTTACCCTCTTCTTCAATGGCGATCATCACTAAACCATAGTCATCTGCAAAATACCCTAAGGAGGGATGGTAAATTATAAAGGTTTTATTAGGTACGTCGGCTAGAAGGCTTTTTATATCTTCATCTAAAGTTGTTAACTTTTCTATATATTTTTGAGCATTTTCTTCATAGACTGCTTTGTTTTCAGGGTCTATTTGGGCTAACTCCTGGGCGATGGTTTCTATCATTACCACTACTCTTTTAGGTGAAAGCCAAATATGAGGATCAATACTATTAGGAGCAAATTTTCGGTGGGGGTAAACTTCACCTACTTTTGCTGCCAAATCTATGACTTTCAAGGTTTCGTTTATTTCAGGAATTTTAGGTAAGATATTGGCTTTTTCTGCAGGAACACCAAGGGAAAAATATAAAGTTGCCTCACTTAATTTAACCAGTGTTTGGGGAGAAGGTGCATAGTTTTCCGGATTATTTCCCGGAGGGATTAAAACAACTGTATCAACTAATTCTCCACCGACAGCTTGGACAAAAGTTTCTTGGGGAACTATAGAAACAGCAATAATTGGCTTTTTTTCTTTAGCTGTGCTGCTAGATTCTTCAATTTCATTGCAACCTGTCAGTATTCCGGTAAGAAAAAAAATAAAAGCTAAAAGAAAAAATAAATTCCGGTAAAACTTTTTCATTAAATATTCCTCCGTTTAAATTGGCGCTTAATTGGTTCTTTTCGTGCAGACATTATTGATAAATGAAAGACTTTCTTAATTAATAGTATAAACATCTCTAGTTTCAAGTCAATTATTACCATCTTGGCTTAAGAATAAACTCTTTAATCAAATTGGTAACTAAGAATATTTAAGAATATTATTTTTCCAAATAGGGATACTAAAATGGAAAATCTAGGGTTAAGGAGGAAAAGATATGGCTAAACAAGTACCTCATAGAATCGACGGCAGGATAAGTTATCATGATTCTGTCCAAGAGATGTATGAAAAAAGATTAGTCCCTGATGGCATGACAAATGTCTTTGACCGTTTTTACCCCCAGGATAAAATCAGGTGTAATTTTTGTGAACAAGGGGTTAGTTGTCAACTTTGTAGTAATGGCCCTTGTCGGATTTCAGATAGAGCCGGTGCTGAAACCGGTGTTTGTGGAATAACACCTGATGCTATGGCCATGCGGGATATGTTGCTAAGAAACGTTATGGGAACCTCAACTTATGCCCACCATGCCTTTATGGCCTTTAGTACCCTTAGGTCAACGGCGCAAGGAAAAACCCCTTTTCAGATTAAGGATAAAGATAAACTATATACCATGTGTGAAAAACTGGGCATAGATACAAAAGGTGATATTAACCAGGTTGCGGAAAGGTTGGCTAATTTCTTTATTCAAGAACTCTCCAATGATTACCAGGAACCTAGTAAATTAATCCAGGCTTTTGCCCCTAAGGCCCGGCAAAAGGTCTGGCAGGATTTAGCCATTTTCCCGGCAGGGGTTCTTCATGAGATTAAAGATGCCACTGCCAGTTGTCTGACTAATGTGGACGGCGACTACATATCTTTAGCCCGTAAAGCATTACGGTTAGGAATAGCTTGTATTTACGGGGCCCAGATACCTTTGGAAATGTGTCAAGATATTCTTTTTGGTACTCCTATGCCTCATGAAGTAGACACGGATTTAGGGATAATGGATCCGGAGTATATTAACATCGTGTTTAATGGCCATGAACCTTGGCTGGGGATAGCAACCATCTATGAATTAAAAAATAATCCTGAGTGGCAAAAAAAGGCCAAACAGATAGGTGCTAAAGGTTTCCGTGTTGTAGGTTCTATTGAAACAGGCCAGGAGATACTGCAACGTTTTCCGATGGATGATATATTTGTTGGTCTTACAGGGAACTGGTTATCCATTGAGCCACTGCTGGCTACCGGAACGGTAGACGTTTTCGCAATGGATGAGAACTGTTCACCACCTTTTTTGGCACCTTATGCAGAAAAATATAAAGTGACCTTAGTTTCAGTCAATGACTTAGTAAGGATTCCTTTAGTAGATAAAAATCTGGATTACAAACCACCGGAAGCAGCAGAAATGGCCAGAAAGTTATTAGAGTGGGGGCTAGCTAATTTCCCGGTAAGAAGAGAGCAGGTAAAACCTTATGTTCCACAGAAGAAAACTAAAGCAATAGCCGGTTTTTCACCGGAAGCAATTTTAAAAGCATTGGGGGGTAACCTGGATCCTCTTCTAGATGTGATTAAAGCCGGAAAAATAAAAGGAGTAGTGGGCATAGTTAACTGTACTACCTTGAAGAATGGGCCTCAAGATTGGATGACTGTGAATTTGGCCAAAGAACTGGTGAAACGGGATATTCTTATTGTAGCCGGTGGATGTGGCTGTCATGGTTTAGAAGTTGCCGGACTCTGTAATCTAGAGGCTATTGAGAAATTTGCAGGTGAAGGGTTAAAAGAGGTGTGCCGGAGTCTAGGAATCCCTCCCGTTTTACCTTTTGGTACCTGTACTGATACAGGGCGAATTTCCCTTTTAGTAACTGCTTTAGCCGATGCCCTGGATGTAGACACTTCTCAGTTACCTGTAGTAGTTAGTGCCCCGGAATGGATGGAACAAAAAGCCACAATCGATGGATTATTTGCCTTAGCTTATGGCTTATATACTCATTTATCTCCAATACCTCCGGTTACCGGTGGTCCGGAACTGGCAAAGCTTTTAACGGAGGATTTAGAAAAACTTACCGGCGGCAAAGTAATCCTAGGTGATGATCCTACAGAAGTTGCCCAGGTTATTGCGGAGCATATTGATAGAAAAAGGGCAGCATTAGGTATTTAATAAAATTATAATAACAAAAAGCGACTCCGGAAAACCGGAGTCGCTTTTTTATTGATCATTTTGTTTATCTAACTCTAAGTATCGCCATACTATATACCTGGTTATTTGGGAACGGCTGATTACACCTACCAGTTTTCCCTCTTCCAGGACAGGGGCCTTTTTAATTTTCTTTTTACTTAATAAATTAGCCGCTTCCTCAATAGGACAATTGGCATCAACGGAAATAACTTTAGTAGTAGCCAGCCGCATCACATTCATATTGATTAATTCCTCTATTTTTTGGTCAAAGGTTTTTTTATCGTAAATAACCGTCATAAAAGTAGTAAAATCTATAACCTTAATTTCCCGGCCAATGTATTTTAAAATGTCACCATCACTTATAAAACCCACTACATGTTTCTCATCATCCACTATGGGCACACCGCTTACTTTTTTTTCCACCAAAATGCGTAGCACCTCACCGATAGTTGCGGAAACGTGACAACTGTAAGCATCCTTTTCCATTATCTCTTTTACTTTAACTTCCGTAGCCATCACCTCCTTTAATTAAAAACTTTATTATTTTACTTTGAAAATTGACAGAATCAAAGCGATTCCAATTATCCCAGCTGAAACACCAAAGGCAGTATTAATACCCAGGAGGGTAGCGTGGGTAATTCCGCTGGCAGTGTTTGCTTTCATAACCAAGGTCATGATTGTAATTAAAAAGGCAGTACCTATAGATCCACCCAGCTGGCGAGCTGTGTTGTTTACTGCATTACCGTGAGCAATATAGCGGTTATCCAGGGCGTTAATACCCCAAGTATTAATAGGCATGTTAACCATAGACATGCCTAAGCTACGTATGGTAAAGATTACGGCCAAGAAAAGATAACCGGTGTTTTCATCAACAAAGGCAAATATGCCTGAAGTAACAATAAGGATAATTAAGCCAGCCAGGGCTAAAAAGCGTGGTCCAAAGCGGTCAAATAATAGGCCACTGATCGGGCTCATAATTCCCATGACAATAGCACCGGGCATCATCAAAAGCCCTGAGGCGGTAGCGGAATAGCCTAAGACATCTTGAATATAAATAGGAACAATAATAGTACCCACCAGGAGGGCACTTTGAACGATCATTACAATCAAGGTTGCATAAGCGAAAGTTTTAGATTCTAAGACTCTTAACTCTAAAAGGGGTTCGGGCAGTGCTAACTGCCTTTTTATATAAATATACAGGGTTATACCGCCTACGATTAAAGGGATGATGGTAAATGGACTAAGCCAGCCATAACTGGCTGCAAAGGAGAAACCGTAAAGAAGACTGCCAAAGGCTATAGTTGAGATAAAAACCGATGGCCAGTCTAAATAGGGGTGGTGAGTTTCTCCTACATTTCTTAAAAATAAAACACCAAAGATAATATCAATAATGGCTAAAGGCACAATTGCTAAAAAAACCACTTGCCAACCCCAAACATCCACCACCCAACCGGATAGGGCAGGACCGATGGCAGGGGCAAAGGCGATAACAATACCAACTATACCCATGGCTATGCCTCTTTTTTCTTTAGGAAAAAGAAGCATCATTACCACCGCACCTAGAGGCATTTGTATACCTGCCCCAATTGCCTGTAGCACCCGGGCCAAAAGTAAAAAGGTAAAATTAGGTGAATAAGCAGCGATAGCAGTGCCTAAAGTGAAAATAGCCATAGACCCTATAAAAAGTGTGCGGGTAGTGAAACGGTCAATAAGGTAAGCGGTAATAGGAATCATGATCCCGTTAACTAACATAAAAGCAGTAGATAACCATTGACCTTCACTGGCTCCTATCTGAAAATCCCGCATAATACTGGGCAAAGCCGGTGAAATAACGGTCTGGTTTAAAATAGTTATAAAACCGCCGGAAACAATGATGGAGATTATTAAAATATCTGCAGGAGATATCCAACCGGTAATTCTTTGTTCGTTATTCTGTCTTTGCATTTTTCCAGGTCTCCTTTGTTTAGCTCTTCTTTTAGTTAATCATAATAAACAATTATAGTACTTTTTAGCTAAGTTTTATAGAAGAAACAATATTATTTCGGTGTTTTTTTTGAGAAAGAAAAGTTAAGAGGTTTGTAATTTAAATTACAAATCTCTTTTATCAAATATTTTATAATGAACGAAATTAGTTCTTGAAAAATATTTTACATAAAAATTAATTATTGAAATAACTTATTTATTGTACCAATCGTGTCAATGAGATTTATGAACTAGCTTAAAACAGTTAAAAGCAAAAAATAGGATAAAAAATGGCATTTATCAAAAGGAGGCCTATTATGTCAGAAATTACATTGGAATCTAAGAATTGTCAATCAGTTAGCACAAGTGTAACTGAAAAAAAAGAAATATTTCACTAATAGAAGTAAGTATATACATAGTTTTGTTGGTATTGCTTTTATGTTTGGATTTCCTCTGTTAAATCCAATTGAACCTATTACTGAGATTGGAATGCACATTTTAGCCATTTTTATCGGTATGGTCTATTTATGGTCAACAGTTAACAGTATTTGGCCCAGTATATTAGGGTTACTTTTAATGACAATAAGTGGCTTTGCTACTATGACTGAAGTGGCTGTAGGTGCTTTTGGAACAGATATAGCAGTCCTTATGTTATTATCCATGGTATTTTTTGGGGGAGTTGAATACGCCGGGTGTACTCAGTACATGGCACGCTGGTTTGTTACCCGTAAAATAATAGATGGCCGACCCTATATATTTTTATTTATATTTTTCCTTGGTTCATATTTTCTTAGCGGTTTAACAGATCCTATTGCTAGCTTATTTATTTTATGGCCAATAGCTGTTGAATTTCTTCAGGAATTGGGGGTAAAGAAAGATGAAAAGGCATATGCTGTTACAATTTTTGGTATTTATTTAGCCGCTACTTTAGGACAGCCTATGTTTCCCTTTAAAGGTGCTGCTTTAGTCTGTGTTGCTACTTTCGAGAGCCTATCGGGAATTCAGGTTAATTATTTAGCCTATGTTTTAGTAAATATAATTCTATCAGTTATTATGTTAGCTGTTTTTATGTTACTGGTTAAATTCATTTTCAAGCCTGATCTTAGAGGCTTTCAAAAGATTAATGTAGAACAATTTAAAAAGAACCCTTTACCTCCCATGAACTTACAGCAAAAGTTATTCTTTATTAGCATTTTCGCTTATATTATTTTCCTTTTAGCACCCAGCATTTTACCGAGAACCTGGTTTATTACTGAAATGCTAAGCAGGATGGGTGTTTTAGGCATAACCTTTTTATTTGTGATTCTATTAATGATAATTCATGTGGACGGAAAACCTGTTTTGCCTTTTGGGACGGTGGCTGCGAAAAGTTTTTCCTGGGATGTTTATTTTCTGGTAGTTGCCGCTTTGTATGGTGCTAATGCCGTATCCAATGATATTACGGGAATTAAGGCCTGGCTCCTGCAGGTTCTTGAGCCGTTATTAGGAAACAAGCCGGACGTAATTTTTATTGCTTTACTCCTTTTCTTTATTGCCACAGTAACCAATATTGCCAATAACGCGGGGATGGTAGTTATTCTTATACCTATTGTTCTGGCTTTTTCAGAACAATATCCGGCAGTAGAACCTGTTACCCTTTCCATGTTAATAACCTTTTTGGCATTTTTTTCTATTCTAACCCCGGCGGCTTCTCCTTACGCAGGAATGTTACATGCGCGACGGGATTTAATCCACGTTAGTGATATACTAAAGATGGGGTTCCCTTTTGTTATCATTGGTGTGGTTTTATATACAACAATCGGTTATCAATTAGCAAAGTTATTCTTTTAATTTTTTTAATAGTATTGTTATTGAATAATTCAATATTTTGCAATAAAATATCCTTACATAAAAAAATAAAAGGGTGAGGGTATGAAAAATACTACTGATCAGTTAGTAGAATTTATTACCCAATCTATTTATTTCGGTGAAACTACCCAAAAAAGTGAGGATATGAATTCACAGGTTTGGAATAAATATTTACATTTAGCTAATAGACTATCAGTTAAAAGCGGCAATTATATTATCTCAATCGGTGAAAATCCAGGAGGGCTATATTTAATAGGTAAAGGAAAGGTAAAAGGGAACCTTTTAACTAAAGACGGTTACATTAAAACCATTTTTATTAAAGAAAAAATGACTGTTTTCGGTGAACAATTTATTTTTCACAGTCAGCCTGGAATCAATGAGGTAATTGCTTTAGAAGACTGTGAGTTGTATTTTTTTCCTAAAAAACAAATTCTCAAACTTATGCAGGAGGATTTTGAATTAACTTTATTTATTTGCCAAAGTCAGGCCATTCAAGCGAGAATGTTGGCTTACCAAATTTATGATCTTGCTAAACGAAATATCCTGCAAAGCATGGCGCGAATTCTCTATAGCATATTTTGTTATGAAAAAACCAAAGGTTCTCAGGAAATACCCTTGTCAATCAATATCACTCATGAGGTACTGGCTAATATGCTAGGTGCTCATCGGGTTACAGTAACTAAAAATATAAATTATGTAAAAGAACTGGGTATTATCGATTATAAGTATGAAAAAATAATGATCTTAGATCCGGAAAGATTGAAAAAAATGGCCGAAGATGACTTTTAAATGGAAGGTTTTTCTTCCATTTTTTTATTTTTCCCGTTAATTGTAACTCCCGTTACAGTCAGAATTACTGAAAAAATTATAATTAAGATTAGAAAAATTAATATATTTTTTAAGGAGTGAAAAAAATGCGAAAATATTTGCAAACTACAAAACATTTGATTACTTTGCAACATGAGTCTGAAGAAAAATTTCTTCAAGAATTCAGAAGTGGTAATTACACCTTTGAAAATCCCTTAGTTGTAATAAATCCTTATTTAATTAATCCTTTAGCAGCGGTTATTTGTTTTAACACTGAAGAAGAAGTAGCCGTAGAAATTACAGTTAAAGGGAAAACAAAAGAGGCAGATTTGAATCATGTCTTTACTAAAGAAAAAGAACACATCCTACCTATTTACGGTCTTTATGATAACTACGTAAATACAGTAATCTTAAAACTAGAAACCGGTGAAACAAAGGAAGTAAAAATCGAAACAGAAGCAATTGATGTTAATAGACCCCATTACTGTCGTACTACTTATGAATATTTCGGCAATGACTTGATGATCCTTTCCTCCACCACACCTTTAATTGAATCTGCCAAAACTTGTGGCTATGATTTCTTGGGCGATGTGAGATGGGTTATTACTGAAAAGGCTAGTTGGGATATTAAAAAATTAGCTAATGGCAGACTTTTGGTGACTTCTTATCGTTCAATGCAGAAGCCTTATTATACCATAGGATTAATGGAAATGGATTTTTGTGGGAAAATCTATAAAGAATACAGACTGCCCGGCGGATTCCATCATGATGCGGTGGAATTGGAAAACGGTAATATTTTAGCGGCTTCTGATAACGATTTTAATGATTCTGTAGAAGACTTCATTGTGGAAATTGACAGAAAAACCGGCAACATAGTTAAGTCATGGGATCTGCAAAAAATCTTACCCAGAGAAGAAGGTAAGGCAGGGGACTGGAACTACCATGACTGGTTCCACAATAATTCTGTTTGGTATGATAAAGCTACTAATTCTATTACTTTATCCGGCAGACATCAGGATGCGGTTATTAATATTGATTATGACACAGGTGAATTAAACTGGATTCTAGGTGACCCGGAAGGTTGGGGGGAAAAGTGGCAAAAGTTTTTCTTTAAAAATGTAACAAAAGGAGATTTTGACTGGCAGTATGAACAGCACTCAGCCATGATTTTACCCAATGGAGATGTGTTCTTGTTCGACAATGGTACTTATCGAGCTAAAACAGTGGAAAAAAGAGTACCACCTGAGCAAAACTTTTCTCGGGGTGTAATCTACAGAATTAATACAGAGAAAATGGAAATAGAACAGGTCTGGCAGTACGGAAAAGAAAGAGGAGCTCAATTTTATTCTCCTTATATCTGTAATGTAGATTACTATGGTGAAGGACATTATATGATTCATTCCGGTGGTATTGCTACTTACCGGGGAAGACATACTGACGAATTAGGAGCAATGCTTTTAAATAAATATAAAGACCAACACATCCATTTAACTTTAGAATCAATAACCGTTGAATTACTGAATAACGAAGTGAAGTATGAGTTAAATGTTAAGGGTGGCAACTATTACCGGGCCAGAAGATTATCTTTATATGATGAAAATACTAAACTAGAGCTAGGAAAAGGTGAGTTTTTAGGCGGATTTGGGGTTACTCCTGAATTTGGTATGAAAGTCAAATTTAAAGATGTTGAGGAGGAAGTGCCGTCTAAACACAACCTATCCCTTGTTTTGGAAGAGGATAGATTGGCTTTAAGAGGTACATTTAAAGAAGGCTCACAGGTATTCCTTGAATTAAAAGGGCAGGAAGGTTCTAAATATTATTTAGTACCAACTGAAGTTCATGATATTACTGCTGCCTGTGTATCTTTTGAAGAACAAAATGACAGTGATATTCAATACTATGTAAGTAGAGAAGGATTATCAGGTGAGTATGATATATACCTTAATATAGACAATTTAAGGTATGATACAAAATGCTCAATAAAACTGTAATTAACTTTTAAAGTTGTGGAGGAGTGAAAAAAATGGCTTTACAAAAACTAAATCCTGATAATTTTTCAGAAAAAGTTTATGAGAATGAAGAAGCTTGCCTAGTTGTATTTTCAAGAAAAAGCTGTCATGTCTGTCAATCAGTGCTTCCCATCTTAGAAGAATTAGCTCCAAAATATGAAGGAAAATTTCCCTTTTATTATGTTGATGCAGAAGAACATAAAAGCCTTTTTCAGAGTTTTTCTTTAAAAGGTGTGCCTCAAATCCTCTTTTTTAATGAAGGGGCATATCAAGGCAAAATGGCTGGACAGATTGATGAAGACGAATTAGAAGAAAAAATAGCAGAAATTTTGGATGAAGTATAGAGAAAGGCAGTGACAATAATGATAGGAAACTATGATTTGTTGATTATCGGCGGGGGGCCTGCGGGCCTTACTGCCGCTATTTATGGAGGAAGAGCAAGACTAAAAACACTGGTAATAAACAAAGGTACTGTAGGGGGACTTGTCAATACAACCCGTGAATTAGTCAATTACCCTGGGTACCAACAAGTAACAGGACCGGAATTAATGGAGGATTTTAAAAAACATGCCCAGTTTTTTGGAGTAGATTTTTTAAAAGATGAAGTTGTCCAAGTGGATTTTAATGGTGAAGAAAAATACATTAAGACTAAAAAGGGCAAAGAATTTAAAGCTAAAGCCGTTATTATAGCCTGTGGCAGTGAACCACGTCTTCTAAACATACCTGGAGAAAAAAGACTAAGAGGTAGCGGTGTGGCTTATTGTGCCACCTGTGATGCGGAATTTTTCGAAGGAGAAGATGTGGTGGTAGTAGGTAGTGGTGACCAAGCCATTGAAGAAGGTATGTTTATTACTAAATTTGCCCGTAAAGTAACTGTGATTGTTCTCCATGACGAAGGAATTTTAGACTGTAACAAAGTAAGTGCTGAAAGGGCCTTCCAAAACGAAAAAATGGAGTTTATCTGGAACTCCACCATAGAAGAAGTTTTAGGGGAAGACAGTGTAGAAGGAGTAAAAATCAAGAATTTAAAAACAGGTCAATCTACTGAAATGCCATGTCAAGGAGTTTTTTTCTTTGTGGGAATGGTACCCTCAACTGGTTTTCTGAAAGATAGCGGAATTGAAATGGATCATAAAGGGTATATCAAAGTCAATGAAATGATGGAAACTAACATAGAAGGAGTATATGCGGCAGGTGACAATAGAGTAAAATACTTAAGACAGGTTGTTACCTCTGCCGGTGACGGAGCTACTGCCGCTGTAGCTGCGGAAAGGTATATTGAAGAATTAAATAGTTTTAAAGAAAATGTACTGGAAAGTGAGAAAAAAGTTCTCTTACTTTTTTTCAATGCCCAAAATAATGAAAGTTTGGAATTTAGCACTTTGCTAGAAGAAGCTAATAATGATTGTGGTGAAGTATACAAAATCGTTAAAGTTGATTTAGCTACGAAAAAGACTCTAGCCCAGAAGTATGCAGTGGACAAAGCTCCGGCGGTTATTGTGCTGGATAAAGGGGAAGTAGTTAAACGGTTAGAGTGTGTTCTGGATAAGGAAAAAGTTAAAACTCAATTATGTTGCTAATGGTTAAAAAGTGGCAAGGCAATTTTAAAAGCAGGGGATAAGTTCCTCTGCTTTTTTTATTGTGGTAAAAATAATATTTCGCTTTGAGAGGAAATTATTTTTTACTTTTTAATATTATTTATAAATTTTTTTACTAAGACAATCTATTTTTTTATAAATAAATATGCCTGGTCTACATATATTTTAATAGGTCTTGTACCAAAAATATATGGAGGTGATTTTATTGAAACGAAAAATAGCTTTTCTTCTTATTTTTACATTAGTTTTTTCTTTTAATACTTCCATGGTTTTTGCAGTACCCAATGCCCCTCTTGTTCCTTATAGTGAAGGCTGTACCACTATATTGGTAGGAAAAAATGCTACAAGAGACGGTTCAGTATTATTAGCTCATAATGAAGATATGGGCCAAAATGATGTAGGCAGACTTTGGGTAACCCCTGCCCAAGAATATGATGAAGGTGAAACCGTTGCTTTGCCTTATACTGTTATCCCACAGGTTGCTCAAACCTATAAATACTGGGCTTCCGGGAATTGGGACAAATCTGCTTACGAAGGAGATATTCTGGTTGGTTTAAATGAAAAAGGTGTGGCTATGGCCTGTAATACTGCTTGGCCGGGTTCTAAGGAACCGGGAATAGGCAAGACAGGTTTGAAAAGGTATAGTATCCGCCAGTTAATACTGGAGCGGGCAACCTCTGCTCGGCATGCGGTAGATATTATAACAGACTTAATTGATACGTACGGGCAGGGTGGTGATATGGATCTAATTTACTGCCTAGCTGATCCCCAGGAAGCTTGGATTGTGGAAACTACCGCCAATCACTGGGTAGCTAAAAGAGTACCTGATGACGGTTTCATAGTGGTCGCTAACCAGTTTACTATTGGTGATGATTATGATTTAGCCAGCGAGGACCTGGTGGAATATGCTACTGAACAGGGCTGGTGGAAGGAAGAAGAGCCAGGAAAATTAAACTTCCGGAAGGTTTATGGTAAAGGATTAGATTACAATTTTAATAAACTTCGTGAAGATATGGTTAAAAATGCTTTAAAGAAAAAGGTAGGTAATATTGGACCGGAAGATTTAATGGCTTTATTACGAAGCCATTATGAAGGAACAGAAAAATATGAGGAGCCTGTACATAAAAATAGCGGCTGGGCAGTAGCCAACGAAAACCGTATTCTTTGTACTGATGCAACTCAATCAGGGTCTGTTGCGCATTTAAGAAATGACTTACCGGTAGAAGTAGGTGCCGTCTTATGGTTTGCCATGTCTACTCCTTGTTTAAGCGGATTCGTACCGGTCTTCGCAGGCAGTGATAGGGTAATTCCTCAATATGCATCTACTCATTATGATTTCACCCAATTTTCAGCCTGGTGGAATTTTGATCTGATTCAAAGAATAGTAGATGTGTATGGATATGAAGAATTTGCCCCTGGGATAAAAGAAATCTGGGCAAATTATGAGGCTGAAAAATGGGAGGAAGTAAAGGAACTGGAACGGGAAGTTGTTGAACTATTCAATAAAGGAGAAAAGGATAGTGTTCAAAAGTTATTGACCCAATTTACTTTAGAGGCGCAAGCTAAAGCTTATTATACCGCCAATAATATCCTAAAAGAACTGGTTGAGAAAACGGAAATTGGCTTTGACCCTAGTAGTGAAGATTGGCAGTATTTATTAAATTTACCCTAAAGAAATTTATAATTAAAGGGCTGTGGCCGGTTTGGCAACAGCCCTTTTAGTATTTAATTCATATACTAATAGTAGAAAGACTAGAACATGGGAAGATATCTATGAGAAAAATCATCTTGTTCTTCAAAAAATTGTACCGTAAGAACAAAGATACTGCCCGGATTGAATTAGGCCCTTTAAAAATGTTCATGGAGAAAACCTATACTTATCATCATCCTCATGAGTTATCCCTTTATATTCCGCGGGTAGAAATAAGAGAAAGGGTAGAAACTCCTTTTTTTACCAAAACCAAAGAAACTCTTTATAACAGTATAACAATTGTTGATGCCCCTCAGCATCCTTTAGCCGATGAAGGTAATGATAACCAGATAATAGAAATTAATTAATTACAAAACAAAAAAGACCGATATCCGGTCTTTTTTTTAAACCTATTATTCAACAGGTTATTAATTACGAATTAACTACCTTAAGTTCAGTTTGAATAATAAGGTCATTAATTTCGCCTTGGCCTCTTTCTAAACCTCTCCTGTAAGCTTTCTGGGGTTTAAGTCTTTTAACTAAGTAGTTGTAAGCTTTTTGGGGATCAACCTCTGTTCCACAGGTATAACAATCAATGGCGCAAAAACCATGTTCAGGATAAGTGTGGATAGAGAGATGACTCTCCGCTAAAACAAGGACGCCGGTAACACCTTGTGGTTCAAATTGAGCAAAACTTTCTGCAACTACCGTAGCTCCACAGGCTTTAGCTGCCTCATAAAGGATCTCCCTTAAAAGCTTACGATCATTTAAAACCTCCCCAGAAACTCCATGGAAATCACCAACCACATGTCGACCAAAAGTAGAAAAACCCATATGGTCGCCCCCTTTCTAATATTTATAATAATATACACCCACGGGGGTTTAAAGTCGGGCATTTTGCATACCCAACCCTTTAAGGTGTATAAAGTGTGCTTTATAAAAGACTAAAAATTCCACACGATAGCTATAAGTATAAGTTCCTTTTCAATACTTGTCAATATAATTTTGGGGTATTTATCTAAAATTTTTTGATTAATTTTAACCGGGTTTTTCTAAAAAAATTTGATTAAATATAGTCTGTTTTACCTGAAAAAAATAATATTTTCTCTCAAAGTTTACTTAATTTAAAAGCTATTCAATTTTAGTATATCTAAATTCATCCAAAGAGGAAACCAAAGTTTAAAATTTTGTAAAAAACTTTTAGCCCTGAGAGTAAATTTGCATTTTCCTTTGTGATTTTTAATGATTCAATTATCGTGTCAAGATAAACCCCCTTTGCATATTTTGTAATAGGTTTTTACTATAAGGGGGTACTTAAGATGAACCTGGAATTAACTTTATTGCATTGGGTTTACCTCTTATTTATATTTTTTATTTTAGGTTTTATGGTTATGAGAAGGGATACCTCTTTGATAATCTCAGTTATTACGGCTATGAGCAGAGTATTGCAGAATACAGGTTTAAATGAAGAAATGGTAGCTCCTTTTACTAGATTAATCCGGACCCCCACGTTGGCTTATTGGGTAATAGGTATTTTAATGATGGTTATTTCTTGGTTTTTCTGGCCCTCTCCGGGTGTGGCGTTAATGGGAGCAGTCCTTTTGCCTGTTGCCTTGCGAGTAGGACTTCCGGCTTTGGGAGTGGCTATGGCCATGAATTTATTTGGACATGGAATTGCTTTGTCTGGAGATTTTATCATTCAAGGTGCACCTAAGCTTACCGCTGATGCGGCAGGAATACCAGTAAATGAGGTTGTTTTAGCCAGTGTTCCCTTAGTTTTTGTGATGGGTGTGGTAACTACTGTAGTTGCTTTTTGGTTCTTGAAAAGAGATATGAAAAAAGGCATCTTAAAAGTTGAGGACATTTATGAGCATCAGCATTTAGAAGAACTGGAAAAGGCAAAAAGGGTTTTTTTGCCCTCCACCAAAAGATTTTTGGCAATTTTAATCCCGGTACTGCTTCTCTTAGATGTAGTTATCATGTTTATAGCTAATTTACAGGGCGGAGATGCCACCGCTTTAATTGGTGGTACCTGTGTGTTTATTTTAATCTTAATCACAATGTTGGCTTATAAAAACGGAGGTTTAGAAAAAGTTACCGGATTTATGATTGAAGGCTTTCAATTTGGGTTTAGGGTATTTGGCCCCGTGATTCCTATTGCAGCTTTCTTTTATTTAGGTGATGCGGGAATTATAAGTATTTTCGGAGATGTTTTACCGGAAAACTCTACTGGTCTTGTCAATGATTTAGGAGTAGCCTTGGCTACGGTGGTTCCTTTGAATGCAGCAATAGGGACTATAACCCTGACCACGGTGGGAGTTATTACAGGATTAGACGGTTCAGGTTTTTCCGGAATATCTCTGGTGGGCTCTGTAGCTAACCTATTTTCTACGGCCATTGGATCCGGAATCGCAACTTTAACGGCTTTAGGTCAAATCGCCGGAATCTGGGTAGGGGGAGGAACTATAGTTCCCTGGGCTTTAATCCCTGCAGCAGCTATCTGTAATGTAGATCCTTTCGAATTGGCAAGACGCAACCTGCTGCCTGTAGCTATAGGATTAATTGTAACAACTATTGTAGCCATGTTTTTAATTTAGTGAAATCTTTATGGGTTAACAGTAACCGAAAAAAATGGTAGAATCTAAGACAGGGTTAAAAGGAAGACAAATATGCATAAGCAAGGAGAGAAAAAATGAAAAACATTTCATTTTTCTTGATTCCTAAGCAGGATGTGGTTTTTTTACCTAAAGACTCTACCATTCGTCAGGCTCTGGAAAAAATGGAGTATCATAGGTATGCTGCTGTTCCGCTTATCGATGATCAAGGAAAATACTATGGGACTTTAACCGAAGGGGATCTTTTATGGAAAATGAAAAATACACCAGGTTTAACTTTTGAAAATGCTCATAAGTATTATTTAGATGAAGTACCCCGGAGGTTACAGAATAAGCCGGTGCGGATTAGTGCCAAAATGGAAGACTTAATTGAATTGGCTATCACCCAAAACTTTGTACCAGTTATTGATGATAATGACGTATTTATAGGAATTGTCAGACGCAGAGAGATAATCGAATACTTTATGAGTAATTATGTTTGTAAGATAGAGAGGGATTAGAAAATGTATATTAGTACACGTAATAACTATCAAGAGGTTTCTGCAGCTGAAGCCATTAAATTGGGCATGGTCCCCACCGGTGGACTGTTCGTCCCGAAAAAGATTCCTGTTTTATCTGAAAAAGAAATCAGTGATTTAGTAGGTCGATCTTATCAAGAAATAGCTCAAAAAGTCATTTCTTTATACCTTGATGATTATACTCCGGAAGAAATCCTGGAGTGTGTGCAAAAGGCTTATAACCAGGAAAATTTTCAACACCCCCAGATTGCTCCTGTACGAAAAATCTATCCTGATACCTTTATTTTGGAATTATGGCATGGGCCCACAGCCGCCTTTAAAGATATGGCTTTACAAATAATGCCCCATCTTTTGTCAAAAGCCATTTCTAAATTAGGGCATACTAAAGAGGTAGTAATTTTAGTTGCTACTTCCGGTGATACAGGAAAGGCTGCTTTAGAAGGTTTTAAAAATGTTCCCGGGATCAGGATAATCGTATTTTATCCTTATAAAGGGGTTAGCAAAGTCCAGGAATTGCAAATGAGCACTACAGATGGCAATAATACTCATGTAGTTGCGGTTAAAGGTAATTTTGATGATTGTCAAAGCAAGGTTAAAGAGATTTTTGCAGATGTAGAATTTAAATCTCTTTTAGAGGAAAAAGGATTTGAGTTATCTTCAGCAAACTCCATTAACTGGGGTCGTTTATTACCACAAATAGTATACTATTTTTCTGCTTACCTTAATTTAGTTAGCACCGGTGAACTAGTTTTCGGAGAAAAGGTTAATATTGTAGTACCTACCGGCAATTTTGGTAATATCCTGGCCGGCTGGTATGCTTATAAGATGGGCTTGCCGGTAAATAAATTTATCTGTGCTTCTAATGAAAATAAAGTGCTTACTGATTTTTTCCAAACAGGTATCTATAACCGTAACCGGGAGTTTAAGCAGACAAACAGTCCTTCCATGGACATCCTTATCTCAAGTAATTTAGAACGTTTCCTATTTGAAATTACCAACCATGACTGGGAGAAAATAACCCAGTGGATGAAGGAACTACAGGAAAAAGGTGAATTTTCCGTAGATAAAGCCACATTTGAATCTATCTCTGAAATATTAGAAAGTGGTTTTGCCGGAGAAAAAGAAACCTTAGCTACAATAAAGAAGACTTTTGAAGAAACCGGTTATACCCTAGATACCCATACGGCTGTGGCTGTTAAAGTTTATGAGGATTACAAACAGGCTACAGGTGATAAAACCAAAACTATTATTGATGCTACTGCCAGTCCTTTTAAATTTAATGCCAGTGTTCTGGAGGCCATTAAAGGACCGGAGGCGGTAGAAAATAAAGATGAATTTCAGATCCTGGAAGAATTAAGTAAAGTAAGTGGCCAGGAAATACATCCTGGATTGAAGGATTTAGACATGAAGCCTGTTTTACATGAAAAGGTTTGTGGCAAAGAAGAAATAAAAGATATAATCAAAAGAATATTAAAGCTTTAAATTTCTCAATAAAAACAACCCCTAACCTTAAAGGTTAGGGGGTTATTTTTACTCCAGGACTATTTTGCACCTTCCAAGGCTTTTTCTGGTTCTTTCTCTTTAGGACCTGCAGTTTTATCTTTGGATAAAAACCAGCCCAGAGCGGCAATTGTAAATAAAACTGTCCAGAAGGTTAGTTTCCACTGAGAAGATTCGGGGAAGTGTTCGGCGATAATTCCTACTTGAGGGTGAGATAGAGTCAAAACAATTAATTTTATACCAACCCAGCCAACTATAAGAAAAGCGGCTGTTTCTAAACCTGGCCTTTTGTGTAGTAAATTTACAAAAAGTGATGCAGCAAAACGGATAATCACTAAACCGATAAAGCCGCCGGTAAAGACAACTAAAAATTGACCACCGTCCATCCCGCCTATTTTAGGTAAAGGAGTTGCTGGAAGAGTTACGGCTAAGGCCACGGCAGCTAAAATAGAGTCTACCGCAAAAGCTATATCGGCAATTTCCACCTTGAGTACGGTTAACCAAAAGCTAGATGTGCTGGCAGGTTTATCTTCCATATTTTTATCCTCTTCTTTATGCAAAACAAATTTTTTAAAGAGGTGGTTTACAGCGATAAAGATTAAATAAATGGCACCAATGGCTTGGATCTGCCAAACATTAAATAAAAAAGAAATTACAAATAGAGAACTAAACCTGAAGACAAAGGCCCCAGCTAAACCGTAAAAGAGTGCCTTTTTTCTTTGTTTTTCCGGAAGGTGTTTAACCAGGATCGCCATGACCAGGGCGTTATCGGCGGCTAATAGTCCCTCCATTCCTATTAGCACAAGTAAGACAATGCCATACTCCAGTAATAATGATAATTCCATTTTTTCTCCTCTCTTTCTTGTAATAGTTTGTGCAATTAAATTAAAATGACCCTTACCAAATATCGGTAAAGGTCAAAAATAAAAGGACCTTTACCTATTATGAAAATAAAGGCAAAGGTCTCGCTAACAACTAATAGTTGCCAATAAAACCGGAGAAAAAATTCTCGTAATGACGATTTTATTGTCCAGCTACTCCCCTTTGGCAGAATATTCAATTTTGTAATCTGATAATAATAAAAAATATATAGCTTGTCAATATTAAAATTTAATATTAATTTTGATAATCTCTTCATTAAGCAAAGCTTTAAAAATAATAATAACTGCAGGTCCCATAAAAATACCTATAAATCCGACAAACTTAAAACCTAAGTACATGCTTACTAAAGTACTGAAGGCGCCAATACCGATAGCATCCCCCAGGATTTTAGGTTCCACTATCCTGCGGAAAACAACAAGAGTGCCATACAATATCAGCAAACCTATAGATGTAAAACTATCACCAAGAATAAAGTGGTAAATGGACATAGGTATAAGAACAGAACCTGTGCCCAGAATTGGTAGAATATCAACAATAGTGATCAATAAGGCTGTTGCGATTGCATACCTTATTTTTAATATAGAAAGTCCGACAGTTGTTATGATGAAAATTAGGATGCTGATAACAATCTGAGCTCCAATAAAGCCAATGACTGCTCTATACAAAGTATTCATTAGTTTCTCTACTTTAGTGTGTGTGCTTTCGTCAAATAAGCTTAAAAAACCTTTTTTTAAATCAGGAAGCTTAAAGCTAATGATATAAAAAGCAATGAAGAAGATAAGTGTTTCCAGAAAAAAGTTGGGAATAGTTGCGGCAATATTAATGGAGAATTCTGCCAGGGAAGCAAAAAAGCCTTGTAGTGTATTTACACTGGCTTCTAAAACTTGGCTGATACCTGCTTGGTATTCTGGAGTTAAAGACTGAATGAAAACCTCAGCATTATTGATAAAAACCTCTATATTGGCAGCCATTCGTTTAATGAGTTTTACTAAGAAAACACTTAAACCTACTGCTTCTTTAGAAGCTTGCAAGATTACAAGAAAAAATGACAAAAAGAAAACAAAGGTAAAAGTAAAACTAACTATAATTGCGGATATAGGGCGATTGATTTTCAGCTTTTTCGCTAAAATTTGCACTAGTGGTTCCAAAAGCACTACTAAAAATAATGCCAAGAGAAAAGGTAGGCCCACGGTAAATAAGCCGTAGATTAATAAAAGACCTAAACCTATGTAAATTAAGTGTTGTAAACTCATGCTTTCCTCCCTAAATTATATAAACCTAAGAAAAGTATATCTTTATACTAAGATTAGTGCAACTATGGCAAGGTACTATTCTTCGGCAAATACACCGATAGCGTTAGGGCCGGCATAACAGGCTACTGTGGAGCCGATTTGAGACATAATAATTTCTTGCGGATTATGTTTCTCAATAAGTATTTTTACTTCATTGAGTAGCTTATCATTATTGACTGTATTAATACCCACTATCTTGTTAGTTAGATTAAGTTTGGCTATATGTCGGGAGATCCAACGGAGAATACTTTTTTCATTACCGCGAAATTTTTCTTTAACCATAATTTTGCCGGTACCGTCTGAGCCACAGACTAAATTAAGGTTAAGGAGATTGCCGGCTATGTACTGTGCTTTACTGATTCTTCCTCCTTTAAACAAGTAATCTAAAGTATCAATAATAATCGAATAGTTCATTCGCCGACGTAAAATTTTTATTCTTTCAATTATTTCTTCAAAACTACGTCCGGCGAAAGCCATTTTGGCTGCTTCAATGACTTGCAGTCCCTGGCCTAAAGATACCCCCATGCTGTCCAGGACGGCTATTTTCCTATCAGGAAGCTGTTGAGAAGAGATAAGGGCAGAATTATAGGTATTGCTAAGCTGAGAAGACATGGTAATAGCAATTACTTCATCCCCGTTAGAAGTTAACCTTTCAAAGGCTTGGAAAAAATCCCTGGGAGTAACCTGCGAGGTTTTAGGTATGTGGTCATTCCTGATATAATTACAAATTTGTTCCGGTGTTATATTTATTCCGTCTTGATATGTATTTTCATTAATGTTTATATTTAAGGGCAGTACGTTTATCTCATATTTTTCTGCAACCTGACGGGGAATGTCTGCTACACTGTCCGTTACAATTTTTATCATTAGAACCACCTGAATCTAATAATATAATTATTTTAAGATTATCATATACACTAATTTTCGAAAACCCCAAATCATAAAGGTATTCAGTAACTATAATTAAATTGTGAGTTATGGGATAAAAATTTGGGCCCTGTTTATATTAAAGGTAGTATTACTTATCCGGTCGGGTGGATGATGAAACAGAAAGATAAAAGAGATGAATTTATAGAGATATTGATAAAATTAGGGCCGACAATATTAGGAGTAAAGCCTGCCGAGATTATAAATATTAAGTTGGGAACTCTTTTAGATAAGGTGAAAGAATGTATGGGTAATTATCCAAAAATAGATTTTTTCGAAATAAAAGAAATGGAAAAGTATCGGCGGATGCAGGTATTTTTTTATCACAAAGAAGCTTTATCTAAAATTTTGTCCCAAAAGGTTAATAGAGATTTTTTAGTCAATCTTGGTTATCCTGCTGAATATAATTTACACAGGTATTTACAAATTTTAAAGGAAAAGCTGTTATCAGAGGAATTCCCTCACGAAATCGGTATTTTTTTAGGTTATCCCTTAAAAGACGTTTTAGGATTTATGGGGGAATATTCTCTAGAACTAGTGGATATTCAGGGTTGGCGGTATTACGGTAGTAGAAAATTGTCAGAAATACATTATCGGAAATTTGTTGAAGCCCGGGAAACTTTTAAATTTTTTCTAAAGGAAGTAGACAATCCGGAAGAGTTTTATTATCATCTAAAAGATTATTAAATGGTTGTCCTCTACCCCAATTATTGTTATCATTAAAATCAAAAGTCAAAGGAAAATTAGGGTTTTTTAGTCTGGAGGTACGGATAAATTGGTGATGTTTTATATTAAGAATGACTCTTTAGACCCAAGGTTTAATTTAGCCTTGGAAGAGTATGTAGTAAAATATTTAGATTCTGAAGATACTTTTGTTTTGCTCTGGCAAAATGAACCTTCAGTTATTATCGGACGCTTTCAAAATACCGTAGAAGAAATCAATACAGAATACATTGAAAAAAAAGGTATAAATGTAGTAAGAAGGATTACCGGTGGAGGTGCGGTCTATCATGACCTGGGAAATTTGAATTTTTCTTTTATTGAAAAAACTGATGCGGATAGTATTGATTTTCGTAAATATAATGAGAGAATTGTTCTTGCCCTGGAAAAGCTGGGCATAAAAGCAGAACACAACAGCAGAAATGACATAGCCATTGAGGGAAAGAAATTTTCCGGGAATGCCCAGTTTATTTATAAAGGAAAAGTTTTGCATCATGGTACAATTCTTTTTAACTCAAATCTGGAAGATGTGCAGGCTGCCTTAAGGGTAAATGCAGACAAATTTACCTCAAAAGGTGTAAAATCGGTACGGAGTAGGGTCACTAATGTAAGTGATTATTTAAAAGAAAAGATTACAATTGAAGAGTTTAAGGAAATACTTTTACAGAGTTTATTTGCACCCGATTTTCCTGTGGAATATAAATTAAGGGAGGAAGATTTAAAAGCTATTTATAAACTGAAAGAGGAGAAATACGATACCTGGGAATGGAATTATGGTTCATCACCGGCTTTTAACTTTCGGAAAGAGCAACGGTTTCCGGTAGGCAAAATTGATCTTCGCTTAGATGTAAATAAAGGTTTAATTAACAAAATAAAGATTTATGGAGATTTTTTCGGCACCGAAAACCTAGAAGAATTGGAAAATCTTATTCTAGGTTGTAAGTATGATCGGCAAGAAATACGAAAAAAGTTGGAAAACGTTGATTTCACCAGGTATTTTGGTAATATAAACAGAGAAGAACTGCTATCTTTGTTTTTCGATTAAGTATAAAGGAACTGCCTGTTACTGGAAATTTACAAATTTCCGGTAATGGGCAGATTTTAAAAAAATCTTACAGACAACTTCATAAATGATTAGAAGTTGCATAGCAAATCGACAGGAGTTTGCAGAATTCAATGAATGACAACTTTAATCAGGTCATATAGTATGTCAGAAACTTATATCCCCAAATTTCCTTAAACCACGCGTTTGCTTTATCTAAGAAATTTTCATAAAATTAAATAAATTAATTTCTTTATCTTGAAGGAGGTTAGGAAAATGATTAGTCTTGGTAAGAATGCTTTTGGTAGATTGCTTATTTTTAGTTTAATTTTTTCTTTGGTTTTGATTGGTGCAGGCTGTGCCTCTGGTGATAAGCAACAAAGTGATACAGGAAAGCCAACTCTGATTTTTGCGGATGCAGGTTGGGATAGTATGAAATTTCATAACAGTGTGGCCCAAATCATCGTTGAGAAGGGTTATGGCTATCCTACTGATACTATGATCGGCTCTACGCCAATCACTTTTGATGGTTTAACAAGGGGAAATATACACATTTATATGGAAACTTGGACGTCTAATATTATTGAGTTATATAAGCCTGCTATTGAAAGTGGTGATGTAATTGAACTTGGTGTTAATTTTGACGATAACGTACAAGGCCTTTATGTCCCCACGTATCTGATAAAAGGAGATCCTGAAAGAGGGATTGAGCCTATGGCTCCTGATTTAAAAAGTATTAAAGATTTGCCTAAGTACTGGGAGTTATTCAAGGATCCTGAGGAACCTACAAAAGGGAGAATTTATGGGGCTATACCCGGGTGGGAAGTAGATACCATCCTTCGTCAAAAAATAATCAATTATGGTTTAGACGAATATTACAACTATTTTAGCCCCGGTTCCGATACGGCCTTAGCTACTTCCATGGTCAAGGCTTATGAAAAAGGTGAGCCTTGGTTGGGATATTACTGGGAGCCAACCTGGGTAATGGGTTTACTGGATATGACTTTATTAGAGGATGCCCCCTATAGTGATGAATTGTGGAATGATGGGTATAAATGTGCTTTTCCGACTGTTCCCTGTACCGTTGTGGTGAATAAAGAAGTGCCGGAAATGGCCCCGGATGTAGTGGAATTTTTAAAGAACTATAAAACCAGCAGTGCTCTAACTAATGAAGCTTTGGCTTATATGCAGGGAAATGAAGCTACCCCCATGGATGCTGCTTTATGGTTTATAAAAGAGTACCAGGATCTTTGGACAAAATGGGTGCCGGAAGAAATCGCGGCTAAAGTTTTAGAATCAATTTAACCGGTTTTGGGAAAGCAGTTTCCAAATTTATTCATTAAAGGGATGATTTTATGAATAATTTTCCAGAGTTCTTTCGATTAAAAATCGGTATATATGTGGACAATTTTGTAAAGTGGCTGATGCGTAATTTCGGTGATTTTTTTGATGGGGTTTCCGACGGGATACTTTGGTTTTTAGTTAAAATGGAAAAGTTTCTTTTATGGTTGCCTTGGTGGGTTTTCTTGTTAATGATTTTCCTCCTAGGCTGGAAGGCGCGAAATTTTAAAATAGGGTTAACTTTTGCTGTATTAATATTTTTAGTAGGAACCTTTGGGCTTTGGGATTATATGATGATGACTCTGGCTATTGTTCTGACTTCCGTTATTATTTCCCTTTTGCTAGGTATTCCTTTAGGAATACTTTCAGCCTACAGTGATAAATTCAGTATAGTTATGCGGCCTATTTTAGATGCCATGCAGACAATGCCTAGTTTTGTTTATTTGATTCCTGCCATAATGTTATTTAACATGGGTAAGGTACCGGCGGTTTTTGCAACTACCATATATGCATTACCCCCTGTTATCAGGTTAACGGATTTAGGAATTCGCCGGGTACCTCAGGAAATGGTGGAAGCCGCCCATTCCTTTGGGTCTTCCGGGTGGCAAACCCTAGTCAAGGTACAGTTGCCTCAGGCTTTACCAACTATTATGACCGGGATAAATCAGACTACCATGATGGCTTTGTCTATGGTGGTTATAGCTTCAATGATTGGGGCTAAAGGTTTAGGATTGGAGGTATTGGTGGCAATCCAACATATTGATATTGCCCAAGGCTTTGAAGCAGGTATCAGTATTGTTTTTCTAGCTATTATCATTGACCGGATGACTCAAGGTATAGCGAAAAAGTTTGAGTATCCTGAATAGAAAAGAGGGATAGAATGAATCCTAAAATAAAGGTGGAAAATCTAACTAAAATATTCGGCAGGAATCCCAAAAGTGTGTTGGCCAAATTAAAAAGCGGTATGCCCAAAGATAAAATCCTTCAAGAAACAGGACACACTGTAGGAGTTTGTAATGTTTCTTTTGAGGTAAAAGAGGGAGAAGTTTTTGTAATAATGGGTCTCTCGGGAAGCGGAAAATCTACTTTAATTCGCTGTTTAAATCTTTTGAACCGGCCTACAGAAGGAAAAATATATATCGATAATGAGGATATTGTAGAATATGATAAAAAACAATTAAAGGAATTCAGGCAAAAAAAAGTAGCCATGGTGTTCCAGCATTTTGGCTTGTTTACCCATAGGACAGTGTTGGATAATGTGGTTTATGGTTTAGAAATCAGAGGAGTCCCTGGGGATGAAAGGTATAAAATTGCTAGAAAAACTTTAGAAATCGTAGGCTTAAAAGGATGGGAAAGTCATTATCCAAAACAGTTGAGTGGAGGTATGCAGCAAAGAGTAGGTTTAGCTAGGGCTTTAGCCAATGATCCGGATATTCTTTTAATGGATGAGCCTTTCAGTGCCCTGGACCCTTTAATAAGAAGAGAGATGCAGCAGGAACTATTGGATCTTCAATCAAAACTAAAAAAGACGATTATCTTTATTACCCATGATATTAATGAAGCATTTAAGCTTGGGGACAGAGTAGCTATAATGAAAGACGGGATTATTGAGCAGATCGGAACACCGGAAGAAATTCTGGCTAATCCCAAAAATGAGTATATTAAAAACTTTGTCCGGGATATTGATCGTTCTAAAGTTATGCAAGCTAAAAATGTGATGTTTAGACCATCAGCGCTGGTTTCTTTGAAGGACGGGCTAAAAATAGCTATTCAAGAAATGGAACAAAGCGGTATTTCCAGTATTTTTGTGGTGGATAATGACCGGAGGTTACAGGGATTGGTCACTATAGATGATGCTATCAAAGCTTTAAAGGAAAATAAAAGGTTAGCTGACATTTTACAACAGACTTTTTATACAACTAAGCCGGAAACATATGTCCATGAGTTGATTCCTATAGCTACGAAGAGTAAATACCCTATTGCCGTAGTTGATGATGATGACCGACTGCTAGGAATAATCGTTAGGGTTTCAGTTCTCTCCAGTTTAGTGTAAAGAAGCCGCCCCTAGGCGGCTTTTGAAATTATAAATCTTTTAACTGCTTTAAAGTTTGTCGAAAATCTTCAATAGCATCCAGAATGGGCTGGGGAGTGGTCATATCTACTCCGGCCGACCTCAAGAGATTCAAGGAATAATCAGAACCGCCTTTGGTAAGAAATTCTCTGTATTTTTTAACTGCAGGTTTGCCTTCCGTTAAAATCTTTTTTGCTATGCTGATAGCAGCAGAGATTCCGGTAGCGTATTGGTAGACATAAAAGGCACTATAGAAATGGGGAATTCGTGCCCACTCAAATTTCAGTTCCGGGTCAATAACAAATTCTTTTCCATGGTAAATTTGGTAAAGCTCTTCATGGAGGTTACATAAAACTTCCGGTAATAAAGGTTTTTCTTCTTCTACCATTTTGTGTGCTTGGTGCTCAAATTCAGCAAACAAGGTTTGTCGGTAAAGGGTAGAACGGATATTGTCCAGATGGTTGCTCAGTAAGAAAGCTTTTTCTTGTGCAGAAGTGGTTTTCTTTAGCAAATAATCGAACAACAATTGTTCATTAACTGTTGAGGCTACTTCCGCCGTGAAAATAGTATAGTTGGAATAAACATAAGGTTGATTTTGGGAGCTATAGTAGCTGTGCATAACGTGCCCCAGTTCATGGGCAAGGGTAAAAACATCGTTTAGAGTACCTGTAAAATTTAACAGGGAGTAGGGGTGGTGACCATAGGCTTCAATAGCATAGGCTCCTGTAGCTTTGTTCTTGCCCGGGTAGACGTAAATCCATCTGTTAGTGAAGGCTTCTTTCAGGACATTGGTATAATCTTCTCCTAAGATAGCCGTTGCTTCCAGTACAATTTCCTGAGCTTCGGCAAAGGTATAGGTGCGGTCAATGTTTTCAACGATGGGAACGAATAAATCATAAAAATGCAGCTCATCTAATTTTAATTTTTGTTTCCTATAATTAAGGTAGTCATGTAGGACAAGGGTATTGTTACGGACTGTTTCTAGCAAATTATCATAGACCTCTTCAGGAATAAAGTTTTCTTGTAAAGTCATTTGTCGAGCTGATTGGTACTTCCTGGTTTTAGCCAAAAAAACATTATGTTTTACCGAACCGTAATAGGCTGAAGTAAGCGAATTTATGTGCTTACCGTAAGTGCCCAGGAGACCTTTAAAAAAGTTTTTCCGTAAAACCCTGTCGGGGTTGACCAAAGCCTTACTGTAATTTGCGTTGTTAGCAATTATAGTCTCGGTATCTTTTGAACCTTTTACCTGAGGAAATTCAATGTCGTTTATAGTAAGGTCATCATAGACCTTTTCAAAGGAACCCCCCAGAGAATTCATTTTAGCCAGTATTTCTTCAATTTCCGGTGTAAGCACATGTTCTTTTTGGGCGAAAAGTTTTTCAAACATATGGTTATATATTTTCAGTTGGGGATTGGATGTTACAAATTCGCTGAATTTTTCCGGATCCAATTTTAACAATTCCGGTTGTAAAAAGGCTAATCTATCTTGGATACGGGTATGTAGAGCATCAGCTTTTTCATATAATTCCTTGGCTTGGGGATTACTCATATCTTGGTCAAAGAACATTTTCGCATAAACGAATATGCCGGTTAGTTTAATGGACAGTTGCTCATGTAAAGTAAGTACTTTCTCTAGGTTATCTGCAGATTTTGTAATTTGTCCTTTTAAACCTTCGATTTCTTCAGTTAATTTTATAACTTTTTCATAATCTTCTTGCCAGCTTTGTAAATCTTTATACATATGGGTTAAGTCCCAGGTGTATTGCTGATTATTTTTGTTCATGTTTTTTGTTACACCTCCAAATTTTAAACTACCTATATTTTACAAGTTATTAGGCTTTTAAGCAAAAAATACATTGGATTCTTAAGAGATAGCTTTTCCGGGACAGCTCATGTTATAATTGATGATAAAGAAAAACGTTCTTTACATAAGGAAGGTTCGCTAGGATTAATGCTAATTAAAAATAATTTTTTAGGAGGTAGAAAAATGTTAGCGGAACTGGTGAGAAAAAACAGGACATACCGCAGGTTTTATCAGGATGTTCCTATTACCAGAGAAACTTTGGAGGAATTGGTTGATTTGGCCCGTCTGGCGGCTTCAGGAGGTAATAGGCAACCATTAAAGTATTTACTCGTTTGTGAACCGGAAAAAAATGCTCTTTTATTTCCTCAATTGGTTTGGGCGGCATATTTAAAAGATTGGTCAGGACCGGAAGAAGGGGAAAGACCTACAGGTTATGTAATAATCTTAGGGGATACGGAAATTAGTAAAGATTTTGGCATTGACCCCGGTTTATCCTGTCAGAATCTTTTACTGGGTGCTGTAGAAAAAGGTTTAGGCGGTTGTATCTTAGCTTCTATTAACAGAAAAAAAATCAGGGAGATTTTCAATATACCGGAAAGGTATGAAATTTTATATGTTGTTGCTTTAGGCAAACCTAAAGAAGAGGTGGTTATTGAGGAAGTAGGGCCTGATGGTGATATTAAATACTGGCGCGATGAGAATCAGGTTCACCATGTTCCTAAAAGAGCTTTAAAAGATATTATTATTGGCTAAAATTTTGAGGTGGAAATTAATGGAGAAACTTCGTCTAGCCCTGGTGCAGATGCAATCAATAATAGGAGATACAAAAAATAATTTAGAGAAAATGAGTAGGTTTGTACAAAAAGCCGGCTTAGCCAACGCTGATTTTATTTGTTTTCCGGAGTTAGCAATTACCGGCTATAATCGTGAACAGGCAGTTGATTTAGCAGAAGAAATCCCGGGTCCTAGCAGTGAATTTATACTTAACCTGGCTCAAAAACATAAAATTATAATTTTAACCGGAATTATAGAGAAATCGGCAGAAAATCAAAAACCTTATATAACGCATTTAATCTGTTATCCTGACGGAAGATATTTTAAGTATAGGAAAACCCACTTAGGAGCCAGTGAAAAACCTTTTTTCTCTCCAGGGGATGAACTGCCTGTTTTTGAAGCAGGTAAAGCCAACTTTGCGGTGCAAATTTGTTGGGATTGTCATTTTCCGGAGGTTTCCACAATTTATTCTTTAAAAGGAGCAGAAGTGATTTTTGCTCCTCACGCTTCCCCGACAATAGTGGGAGACCGGCGGGAAATTTGGTTAAGGTACTTACAAGCCAGGGCTTATGATAACTCAGTATTTTTTGCTGTTTGCAACCTAATCGGGGAAAACGGAACAGGATCGGAATTCTGCGGAGGGCTATTAGTAATTGGCCCGAAAGGGCAGATAATTGCAGAGGATTTTAGTAATAAAGAAGGAATATTAATAGCTGATTTACCCAGTGAACAAATTAATAAAATACGTCAAGAAGAACGCAAATCAATGCGCAACAGTTTCTATTTGGAATATCGCCGGCCGGAATTATATGGCGAATTAATTCAAGATTTTAAGTAAAAAACCTGCCTGAGGCAGGTTTTTTACTTAACTACTAATACGGGACAGGTTGCGTTATTGATTAACTGGCTGGTTACATTTCCTTTGAATAAATAATCACTTAACTTACTTTCACCATGATGGCCTACTACCATTAATTCACTGTTTGTTTCTTGGGCTACTTTAATAATATTCTTTACAGGGTCACCGAATTCAATTCTAATTGTATAAGGTACCTTATTATCATCAAAGACTTTTGTAGCTTTAGCTAAGACCCGTTGTGCATCTTCCAGAGCAATTTGACTGGTATCAACGCCTTCCCCTTCTAACTGATAGGGAACGTCACCATACATTTGGGGGATTTTCATTACATATAAGATGGTAATTTCAGCTTCATCCTTGTTATTAATCAATTTGATAATAGTTTCTGCAATTTTTTCTGAAATAGGAGAACCACTTGTAGGGAAAAGGATTTTTTTATACACTTAATCACTCCTTTCAGTATATTGCTTATGTTTATTCGCTTTAAAATTTGCTATTCCTTCACAAAATTTCTTAAATTTTATTTATAGCTATTTTCCCTGGTTAGTTAATACTCCTTCAATTAGAGGTTCCGTTTTAAGTAATCTCAGTATGGCCGTTAATGCTTGAGCTCGTGTTGCCGGTTCCGTAGGTTTAAAATAAAGGTCATCCATTCCTTTCATTATGCCTACTTGACTTAGATTAGCAATAGCTGCAGCCGATTTGTGACTAGGTGGTACATCTAGGTAGTTATAGTAGTTGTCAGCTCTCACTTCAATGAGATTAGCCAGCATTTGGGCCATTTCTTCCCGGGTAAGAGGGTCATCGGGTCGGAAAGGGGAATTAGATTTAAGGGGTATTATGCCTAAGTTGGCTAGTATTCTAATACTGCTTTGGGCCCAATGGTTATTAATATCCGTATAATTTATATATTGACTGGTAGCTTTAAGGTCTAAAGCTCTTTGTACAAGGGAGACAAACTCTCCTCTGCTGATAATTTTATCAGGTCCCATGGTTCCGTCAGGGTATCCACCAAGCCATCCTAACCGCCGGGCTAATTCAATATCTTTTTGGGCCCAATGGCCATAAATATCAGGAGGTGTTGGCAGAAAAGAAGCTTGCTTCAATTTGGTTTCAAGCTTTTGCCGTAGGTTTTCCAAAGAAATTAAATTGGCTTTTAAAGGATGAATCTTTCCAAATTGATAATAAGATTTATTTGATAAATATGCTTGTAGACCTTTATAAGATGCGCTTATTTTTACTGGACCGACACCTGTTAATTCTATTTTATTTTGATTTGTGATATTGGCTATTTTGCGGTCGGAAGTATTCCAGACAGCATCTGCAGTAATATCTTCTTGCACACCGTCAGAGTAAACAGCAACCGCTTTTAAATTTTTAGTTCGGCCGGGATCATCAAGAGTACCAATGATTTTAATAAAGAGAGGGAGACGTTCTTCAGAACTGATTGTTTCTACCTCCATAGTATCACGGAATTTACCCGCTTGCGCCACTAAGGTTGCTTTGCCCAGGTTTTTGGTTAAATACAGGGTATTGTTTCTTATATAGGCAATGTCCGGATGCAAACTGGATAAGGAAACATTGGCCAGAGGTTTTTTCGAATTATCTGTATATACACCGTAGACGATTAATTTTTTACCATTATCGTTACCGGTAAGGAAATGGTCAGCAAA